>SAMEA3663090__coassemble_57_pt1 | contig 106504 bp, 83 predicted proteins | sample SAMEA3663090__metabat2_high_PE_006 | metagenome-assembled genome bin SAMEA3663090 (sample SAMEA3663090) | pig gut metagenome | biome: pig gut; feature: pig-associated habitat; material: faeces | place: France | collected 2012 | reverse complement strand
CGTATCTGTCTTCACACGCAACTAATCGCTATTTTATCCCGAATTGGGGTAATATTTGACCTCTTTGATACAAACGGAAACTACAAAGGAGGTCTGTTCAAAGACGGCAGATATTATGTAACAGGAACAGAACCGAAATATTGCATAGCTTCTGAGTACAAAGTTGGAACCACTTATTATAAAGAAAACGAATGGTCTAATACATATACAGAAGCTACCAATATCAGTTTTGAAGGAACATATTATTATTATCCACAGGTAGAGAATTATGTAGAGATATCAGACAATAGTATTATTGAAGCCATAAAAGTACTACGCTCTACAAAACCATATACAAAAGAGGGTGATGTGTATTCTCCTGTTGTAGGAGAACTAACCGAAGTTGTAAAATATTATAATATGACTAAGGAGTATAATCCTGATATATACGGACAATATTATACCGACCTTGAGCGCAACTCAAAATATACTGGTGTAGTTTGCTCGTACGATTCAGGATCATATACATCTCTTGGCGTGGATTATAAATGGCCACTGTATGCAGAATATGAAATTGAAAAGAAATATGACGGTGACCCTTATGCAGGACTTAAGAACTTCAGGCTTGTTGCAGGTTATGCTGCTGGTGAAGAGGCAAAGACAAAACCTACAACTCCTCTCCCAAGGCTTGACAGGGATATGTGGTACACTATTTACCTGCCAGCAGATTTGACAAGACAACAGATATATGACACCTTTGGTCCAAGGACTCAGGTCTGCCGTTTCCTTGGAATGCGTAAGAACGAGACTGGCTCATTTGTCATTGACTTCTCTGTTGACATGCTATCAGAGAAGGATGCAAAAGGCAATCTGATTATAAGAAATGACTGGGATGTGGCAATGAAGGCATATACTCCATATATGATATATCCTTCTGTAGCACCAAGCAGAAAAGAAAATGGTGAAATAATTCCTGTTGAATTCAGAATCGTTGGGGCAGAAATGGCAGCTGATGATAAACCACAGGATTATTACGGATTGTATGATGGAGAGAAAGGAGAGCGCAAAGACCAAATTGCAAGTCAGAATTACCTAACGGGATATAAGTTCACAGGAACAGTAGAAAAGCAGGAAAGGAAAGATTTCTGTTATTATTTCGGAAATATATGGGAGGATGACGACACAACTTCTCCACACAAGAAGTATCCTAAATTGCAGGCTTTCTGGAGTTATGAAGGTTCTGAAAAAGAAGGATGGAATCTCAAGATTAATGCTTGTACCGCATACATAGTTAAAGATGACTCTCAGTCCAGCAAACCATCAATGGCTTCTTTGAGATTCGGTGTGTCATACGAAGATGATCCAATCGTGACGAATATATCTATCATTGAAGAAGAGAGCATCAGTGGCGGTGATGACAGATATGACAACAAGATTTACAACCTTAATGGTCAGTATGTAGGAGACGTAATGTCAACTCTGTCTAAGGGTGTTTATATAAAAAATGGTAAGAAATATATTGTAAGATAATAAACGTAATAAAATGAAAAGAATATATATAAAACCTGATATAGAGACAACGCAAATTTCAATTGTGAAACATCTCGCAGCAGGAAGTCCATCAAATCCAGGGTATGATTACGGAGAAAACGGCAGTGGTGGAAGCGGAACGGTAGATCCTTATCCTAATAAGAAGCCTCAAGAGACTGGCTCTAAAGAGAACGATGTCTGGTCTTCATGGGAAGATTGACAAAGAGTTAATAAATAATATTTAAAAAAGCACTTTATTTCGGCGCATCATCTTTGTGAAAAGCTGGTGCGCCTTTTGTTTTAGTCCGACTAAGGATAAGACTATGTCGTAATATGAAGATACCAACTATGTGCAGTTTGTAATATTCTTCGCTGAACGGTTGCATGCACACTATATATATGACAAAAAAAAGGCTGTCCACACGGACAGCCTTTTGTATTTGTTTTGCAGAAGTCCTTATGGAAGGCTGATAGCCTCACTTGGACAAACATCAGCGCATGTGCCACACTCTGTGCACATCTCTGGATTGATTGAATACTTCTCGCCCTCGGAGATTGCTCCTACTGGACACTCGTCGATACATGTACCGCATGCAATGCAGTCCTCACCAATTACGTATGCCATAATAATTTGTTTTTATTTATTTGTTAATGTTTAAATGATACCTACTTTTGTACATTGCAAAGGTATGAATTTATTTTCTAATACCTACTATTGATGATGGTATTTTATATTATTTAAACATTTTCAAAATAGTAGCCAATGCAATAAGTATGCTTTTTGTACGTTATTAATATGTGAGAAAGAAGATAATCATATTGTGTACAGGTGTGCTTATGGCGAGTGTCTGCGCCGTGGCACAGGATACGAAGGTGCAGAACCGTCCTTATACCGACTTGCGTGATTTCCATTTTGGTGTGCTTGTAGGTACTCATCTGCAAGACATGGAATTGCTTAATGCCGGTCCGCAGACGGTTACTCTGGAGGATGGTTCGGTTGTTGAGAAGACAATATCTGTCGATCAGGACCGTTGGGACCCTGGGTTCACTGTCGGCGTACTTGGAGAGCTTAGGATAAACACGTATATGCAGTTGCGTTTGGCTCCCGCCATGTATTTCGGAACGCGTCATCTCACCTTCCGCAACATAACCGACCTTGACAACAACGGCAATCCTACGGAGCGTCGTCAGGAGATGAAGACTGCTTATGTGTCAGCCGCTTGTGACCTCATTCTTGCTGCTCCGCGTTTCAACAACCATCGTCCTTATGTGATGATGGGTGTCAATCCTATGCTTAATCTCACCAGCAAAGACGATGACTATATAAAGCTTAAGCGTAGCGATGTGTTCTTGGAGGTAGGAATGGGCTGTGACTTCTATCTGCCTTTCTTCAAGCTGCGCCCGGAGCTTAAGTTCATGTATGGCATGACAAACAGCCTTGACGGTGAGCATGCATCACGTCTGCGTAATCCAGACAAGATACCTTATGCTAAGTCGGCAAGCGAGGCTCACAGCAAGATGATAGCCTTGACGTTCTATTTCGAGTAGGTTACTTTGTGCCGCAGGAAAACATTCGTGGCGTTATCACTTCAAATCCACTACCAGTTTTCCAATCCATATACCGCTTTTCCCGTTCTGGTCAATGGTGACGGTCTTGCCATCGGCAGCTTTCATGGTCTGTGCCTTTTCCATGTTGGTATGTGAGTGTCCACCCAGTATGATATCGATGCCTTGTGTGGCAGTGGCGAGCATTGCGTCGTCACATTCCCCATCCATGTCCCATCCCAGATGGGAAATGCATATCACCACATCGCATTTCTCTTTTTTCCTTAACAGTGTGCTCATTCTCTTTGCCGTCTCAATGGGGTCAAGGAATGCCACTCCTTGGCATTTGTTTTCGTCAATGAGTCCCTTCATATCAGGTGAGAGTCCGAACATACCTATTCTAATGCCGTCTCTTGTTATGACGGTATATTCTTTGACGAGTCCCTCCACCGGTGTTCCAGTGAAGTCATAGTTGCTGCATACGATAGGGAACGTCGCAGTCCGGAATATCCTTGCCATGTTGTCAAGTCCGAAATCGAACTCATGGTTTCCTATAGTGGCTGCGTCATATCCCATCATGTTCATCATGCCAATCTCCACGTCACCTTTGAAGAGGGTGTAGTAGGGAGAGCCTTGTGAGAAGTCGCCGCTGTCTATGAGCAGTAGTCCGGGATTGTCCCGCCTTTCCTTCTGTACGAGAGCCATTCTCCTAAGGAATCCCCCTCTTCCTGCCACCGTTGTGTCTGCAAGATTCTCTGAGAGGGGCATGATACAGCTGTGTGTGTCGTTGGTATGCAGTATTACTACCTGTTTCTTTCCTGCTGTGGCAGTGCTCAGGCATGCTATCAGCATTATTATGACTGTCAGTTTCCTCATTGTTGTAATGTTTATATCGTGGGGGCGATTTGTCCCCTCCTCGTTATTCTATAATGATGCGTCCCTCAATGTTGCTATCTACAACCTTGCCTTGCGCCGTCATATTCCTGAAATACTCCATTATGACTTCCCTTACGTTGTCTTTGGAACCATTGGGAGAATTCACGTCCGTGGCATACTTGAAAGCCACCATCTTGTCGTTGCCCTGTGCCACATAGTCAATTGTGGCTATCCTGTAAGTTCTTTCAGGGTCAATGGCTTTGCCGTCAACGAGGGCAGAGATGAGCTTTCCGTCCTTGCTAACCCTTAGTTTCACCTCGTGGCTCACTCCTTCACCGCCTTTTGCAGCAATCTGTGTGAACAGTTCCGTCACCTTGTCACCCTTCATCGACACGAAACAAATTCTGTTTTCGAATGGAGCTACGTCGAGAATGTTGCCTATGGTTACATCTCCCTTGGCAAGAGCCGCCCTTATGCCTCCCATGTTGTAGATAGCAAAGTCAGGAGTCTCACCATATTTGTCTCCTGCCCACACGAGAATGTCTGTAAGAAGGTTGGAGAGCAGTCCTTCAGGTGCCTGTGCTGTCATGTATCTTGCAGTCTGTCCCACTACGGGCGACATAAGGCTGTCAACAGCCAGTTTGTATGGCGCAATGAAATCATTCGCCTCCTCCGGTATGTCTTTGTCGAAGGAACAGTCAATTAGAATGCGGTTCCTCTCCACTGATGTCACGGTACGCTGCTGTGAGCATCCCATGACAGATACAGACAGGGCGGCTATTGCCATTTCTCCTGTCCAGTGGCGTAATGTTCTGTTTTTTGTTTTTCCCATCTTTCCATCTATAAATTCAGCAGTAAATGATAAAGAAGAATACTGCTATCCAGCACAAGAGACACACCTGTATGAATCTGTCGTGCAGTAGCACTCGTGTCGGAGAACCACTTTTCACATCCACTATGGTCAGCTGCATATATCTGAGTATTCCCATCAGGACGAAGAAAGACGTAAGATACAGGTAGTCGCTTCCCATTCTTCTCGTCACCTCCTCTGACACGGAATACATTATGTAGCTCACCATAGTGACACTTGCAATGAGTCCAATTGCCTGATTCATGAAGGCAAGGTTGTATCTGTTGACGTTTTTTCTCATGGCTATGCCCGTTCCTTCATACATTACAACATCATCGCGTCTCTTTGCGAAAGCAAGGAACAAGGCGAGTAGGAACGTCATGAGGACGAGCCATTGTGACACCCATATACCTGGCACGAGCCCTCCGCAAAGAATCCTCAGCACAAATCCCATGGCTATAGTGAAGATGTCAACGAGAGCTATGTTTTTCAACTTCACGCAATATGCAATGTTCATGATGTAGTATGTGCCTATGATGGCTATCAGCCTATATCTTGCCACAGGGTTCAGCAGGAAGGCAATGGCAAGGGCAGCAGCTATGGTAACTGCCATGATAGCATATCCCTGCCTCTTGCTTACTTCCCCGCTTGCCACCGGTCTCTTGCATTTTGTCGGATGCATCTTGTCCGCCTCAGCATCGAATATGTCGTTGAAGCAATAAATGGAGCTTGCCGCCATGCAATATGAAGCAAACGCCAACAGTGCGGGCACGAGGCATTGCATGTCCATCAGTTTCCTGTCAAAGAAGAGAGGAAGAAAGATGAACATATTCTTCAGCCACTGCTCAGGTCTTGTAAGTTTTATGATGTTCAGTATGCTCATTGCGTATATTTCTTAGTCGGGAATGCCAGGCATTAACCATCACTAATCAGATAACGTTTCAAAATGTAAAATATTGTTTTTTCGTAAGCTAAACTTGACGGAAGTCGATAAATTCGTAGTTGTATAAAATATTTTGCGAAATATAAAGTACATTGTCAAAAGAAATGCTTAACTTTGCAAACATATTCATCATTTTTAGAACAATCAGATTTTATGGCTGGAAGAAAAGCAATAAAGACCGCATTGGTGTCGGTTTTCCATAAGGACGGGCTTGACGAGCTGCTTGCAAAGCTCAATGCTGAGGGTGTCCGTTTCCTTTCTACAGGAGGAACTCAGAAATTTATAGAATCTCTTGGCTACGAGTGTCAGTCGGTAGAGAGTGTAACTACCTATCCTTCCATACTTGGCGGAAGGGTAAAGACCCTTCATCCAAAGGTGTTCGGTGGCATACTTGCGCGTCGAGACAATGAGGGTGACAAGTCTCAGATGGCAGAATATGAGATACCAGAGATAGACCTTGTAATAGTAGATCTTTATCCATTTGAGGATACAGTGGCAAGTGGAGCTTCTGAGCAAGACATCATAGAGAAGATAGACATTGGCGGCATATCTCTTATCCGCGCCGGTGCAAAGAATTTCAATGATGTGGTTATTGTGCCGAGCAAGGCTGAGTATGGCATGCTGCTTGACATCCTTAACGAGAAGGGTGCATACACAGACCTCAGCGACCGTCGTATGCTTGCTACCCGCGCCTTTGGTGTAAGCAGTCATTACGATACGGCTATCCATAGCTGGTTTGCAGGAGAGTAAAGGGTATTTTAAGTTGACGAGTCAACTTAATAAGTATATAATTAAATAATCAGTAATTAAGAATGGGATTCTTTTCTTTTGTTCAGGAAATAGCCATGGACCTTGGAACAGCCAACACTATTATTATCAGTGATGACAAGATAGCTGTTGACGAACCGTCCGTCGTAGCCCTTGACCGTAACAACAATATGATAGCTGTTGGAGCCAAGGCGAAACTTATGTATGAGAAGGAACATCCAGATATACGCACTGTCCGTCCTCTGCGCGATGGCGTGATAGCCGATTTCGAGCCTTGCGAGTTGATGATGCGCGGACTTATAAAGATGGTACATACCAGGAACCGTCTCTTTTCACAGTCATTGAGAATGGTTATCGGTGTGCCTTCCGGCTCTACAGAGGTTGAACTCCGTGCTGTAAGAGACTCTGCTGAACATGCTGGTGGCAGGGATGTGTATCTGATATTTGAACCTATGGCAGCCGCTATCGGTATAGGTCTTGATGTAGAGGCTCCAGAGGGCAATATGATTGTTGACATAGGCGGTGGCTCTACAGAGATAGCCGTAATATCCCTTGGCGGTATTGTTTCAAACAACTCCATCCGTGTGGCAGGTGACGACCTAACTGCCGACATCAAGGAATATATGAGCCGTCAGCACAATGTGAAGGTTGGCGAGCGTATGGCAGAGCGTATAAAGATACATGTTGGCTCAGCACTCACTGACCTTGGCGATGAGGCACCAGAGGACTATATCGTTAATGGTCCTAACCGTATTACAGCGTTGCCTATGGAGGTACCGGTATGCTATCAAGAGATAGCCCATTGCCTTGACAAGACAATAGCCAAGATAGAGAATGCTGTGCTGTCAGCCCTTGAAAGTACACCTCCTGAACTTTATGCCGACATTGTAAAGAACGGAATATGGCTTACAGGAGGAGGTGCCCTGCTCAGAGGTCTTGGCAAGCGTCTGACCGACAAGATTAAAATACAGTTCCATATAGCTGAGGACCCATTGCACAGTGTTGCTGTAGGTGCCGGTATAGCGTTGAAGAATGTTGACAGATTCTCATTCCTCAAACGTTAAATGCCATCAGAAGTGGAACAATGTTGATTTGATGTGCCGCTGGCCCTCAGGGATAGAAGTTCTATTGCTGAGTGCTGGCGGTAGGCTTTTTTGGCTAGGTCATAATAATTCTGAGTCTGTAACTCAAGTTCCGCATGTCTTTGGCATGCAGACAGAGGGCTGGCTTCTAACTTGCGGAACTCAAATTGGTAATACTACACGATGCGTAATCTCTTAGAGTTTTTATCCAGATATAAGCATTGGATGCTGTTTGTGATATTGGAAGTAGCAAGTTTTGTGATGCTCTTCCAGTATAACAACTATCAGGGAAGTGTATGGTTTACATCAGCCAACTACCTTACAGGCAAGGTGCTTGCAATAGGCTCCGAGGTGCAGTCGTATTTCAATCTTACGACTGTGAACCGTCAGCTTACCGAAAGGAATGTCTATCTGGAGCAAAGGGTTAGGATGCTTGACGACCGTTTAAGGAAGGCTGTAGGAGATTCTGCAATTAAGGCTTTCTCGCAACCAGATTCCATTCCGAGACTGATATCTGCTAAGGTTATTGAGAATTCCATATCCAAGACAGACAACTTCATAACCCTTGACAAGGGTACGTCAGACGGAGTGCATCCGGATATGGGAGTGATTAGTGGAACAGGAGTGGTAGGCATCGTGTATATGGCATCGAGCAATTTCTCTGTTGTCATCCCGGTATTGAACTCAAAGTCGAATATTAGCTGCTCCATTGCAGGTAGAGACTATTTCGGTTATCTCCACTGGGATGGAGGCTCTCCACAGATAGCATATCTTGAAGATATACCACGTCACGCTCGTTTCCGCCTACATGATAAGATTGTGACAAGCGGCTATTCGTCGGTGTTTCCGAAAGGGGTAATGGTAGGAGAAATACTCCATGTGTTCAATTCCTCAGATGGACTTTCCTATCGTATTCAGCTCCGTCTGTCAACAGACTTCTCACGACTGCGTGATGTGTGTGTGATAGACGATGTCCAGATGCTGGAACAGCGTAAGCTGATGAAGGCAGCCAGTGACTCCATAAAAGCCCGTGACTGACAGAAACGAATAAAATATCAAGTAGGATGAGAATAGAATTCTTTTATAAACTGATGGCATTCTTGTTTTTCTGCCTTGTGCAGGCATTGGTATTCAACCAGATGCATGTGCTTGGCTTTGCAACGCCATTGCTGTATGTCTATTTTATCATCAAGTTCAGATATAACTATCCACATTGGGGACTTATGTTATGGGGATTCGTAATGGGTGTGACGCTCGACACTTTCTCCAACACTCCTGGTGTCGCCTCTGCTTCGATGACATTGCTGTCTGCAGTGCGACCTGCTCTGCTCGCACTATTTGTCCCACGTGACTCGTCACCAGAATTAGTTCCTTCGTTCTCCTCTCTTGGCACGGCACGGTTCGTGTACTACACCATGATGATGGTAATCATATACTGTGTCGTATTCTTCTCGCTGGAGATGTTCACCATCTTCAACGTACTCTATTGGGCTGAAAGCATTTTGGGAAGCATGGCACTTACGGTAGTGCTTATCTTGGTAATGGAGAATGTAAGGAGAGGAAAATGAAGAATTTCGAACTTGAGAAACGCAGATATGTCATCAGTGGAGTGGCTATAGTCATAGTCATTATATATATAATACGCCTATTCTCCCTTCAGATTATGAGCGATGATTACAGAAAGAGCGCAGACTCCAATGCCTTTCTGAAAAGAATAGAGTTCCCATCGCGTGGTGTCATTACAGACAGGAAAGGCAAGCTGATGGTGTATAACCAGCCAACCTATGACATAATGGTCGTGGAGAATGAGCAGAGAGGTCGCCTTGACACTGTGGCTTTCTGTCAAGCTCTTGGAATAACGGTTAAGGAGTTCAACGAGAGAATGGACAAGGTTAAGAGTCAGCCTAACTATTCCCGGTTCTCTCAGCAAATGTTCATGGGACACCTCAGCGACAAGGATTTCAGCGCTTTTCAGGAAAAGATGTTCCGCTTCCCAGGTTTCTACATACAGCGCAGGACAATAAGGCAATACAAATACAACTGTGCCGCACAGGTGCTTGGCGATGTAGCAGAGGTGTCACAGGCGGATGTTGACGAGGATGACTATTACCAGCCTGGTGACTATATAGGCAAACTCGGCATAGAGAGATCCTATGAGAAGGAACTGAGAGGACAGAAAGGCATAAAGATTATGCTCAGAGACGCAAGAGGCAGAATACAGGGACGGTATCAGGATGGTAAATACGACACAAAGCCAAAGGCTGGAAAGGATTTGCAGCTTGGTATCGATGCAGACTTGCAAGCACTGGGAGAACGACTCATGGAGGGTAAGTTGGGAGCTATCGTTGCCATAGAGCCGAAGACAGGAGAGATATTGTGCCTCGTGTCGTCGCCTACATACGACCCACATGACATGCTTGGCACAAAAAGAGGACAGACACAGCGAACCCTTGGAGAAGACCCAGCCAAACCATTACTCAACAGAGGTATAATGGGACAGTATCCTCCTGGCTCCACGTTCAAGACAAGTCAGGCCGTGACATTCCTCACGGAGGGAATAGTGAATGCAGAGACTCTCTTTCCATGTGCAAGAGGCTTCTCCTACAAAGGACTGCATGTCGGATGTCACTCTCATGGCTCGCCTATAAATCTCATACCAGCCATAAGTACTTCATGCAACAGCTATTTCTGCTGGGGACTTTACAATATGCTGTCAGACAGGAAAAGATACAAGACACTGACAGATGCCATGAACACTTGGCGTGACTACATGGTTAGCATGGGCTTTGGATATAAGCTCGGCATAGACTTGCCTGGTGAGAAACGAGGACTTATACCAAATGCGGAATTCTATGACAACGCATTTGGAAAATGGAATCCGTTATCCGTCATCTCTATCTCCATTGGTCAGGGAGAAGTTAACCTTACCCCGTTGCAGATAGCCAACCTTGGAGCCACCATAGCCAACCGAGGATATTATATTACTCCGCATGTAGTGAGAAAAATCAAAGGAGGCGAGATAGACAAGAAATATACTGAAAAGCATTACACCAAAGGCAACAGGCAAGCCTATGAGTATGTGGTGCAAGGAATGAGGTCGGCTGTCATCGGAGGAACATGTCATTCTGCCAATACTGCCATGTATGAGGTGTGCGGAAAGACAGGAACGGCACAGAACAGAGGCAAGGACCATTCAGCCTTCATGGGTTTTGCACCTATGAACTCACCTAAGATTGCAATAGCGGTATATGTCGAGAATGGAGGTTTTGGTGCCACGTTTGGAGTCCCGATAGGTGCTTTGATGATGGAGCAGTATATAAATGGCAAACTGTCTGAGGCTTCCGAGGCAAGAGCCTCAGCCATGCAGAGCCGTCATATATCATACGACTTTGAGAGGAAGCTGACAAGAGCCGACTCGTTGCGCCTTGATTCTATCAAGAGGATAAACAATCGTCTTGACTCAATAAAGAGAGAACGTGAGAAAGCGGAAAAGGAGAAAAGAGCTCACGACAAAGTTGATGATACAGACACGAAAGATGATGGCAAGGGCAAGAACAGTATGCCCGAGAGTCCAGCCATAAGGGTTGACGAAGAACTCCAGATAAAGACAGAACGCAAGAAAAACAATGAGACGCCGTCAGATATAAAGGACGACAAGAATAACCCGCCAAGACAGAACGAGGATAATGGTTAGTATGAACAGAAACGAGGAACAGAAAGGATTGCTCCGTTCACTTGACTGGTGGACGATAGCCATATATATAGCCCTTCTCTCTTTTGGATGGCTCAGTGTGTGTGGTGCCAGCTATACATACGGAGACACAGATATTCTCAGTCTGTCCTCAAGGTCGGGAATGCAGATAGTGTGGATTGGAACGTCAATATGTCTTGGCTTTGTGCTTATAATGCTTGACGATAGGATTTACGACACATTTGCATATGTCATCTATGCGTTGCTGCTGCTTTTGCTTTTCGCAACTATATTCAATCCACACGAGATAAAAGGTTCAAGGTCATGGCTCGTACTTGGTCCGTTGCGTCTGCAACCTGCTGAGTTTGCAAAGTTCGCCACCGCTCTTGCTGTGGCTAAACTGATGAGCACCTATGGTTTTGACCTAAGCAAGACAAAGCATTTTGCCGCCGCCTGTGCTGTAATACTATTGCCAATGCTGTTCATAGTAGGACAGAAAGAAACAGGCTCGGCACTCGTATATCTGTCATTTTTCCTGATGCTATACAGAGAGGGAATGTCTGGAAGTGTGCTTTTCACAGCCCTTTCCATGGTTGTCTATTTCGTTGTTGGGGTTAAATATCAGGATGTGATGATGTGGAATACTCCTACATCGACAGGTAAATTCGTTGTGCTCCTGTTGGTACAGCTATTCACGTCAGGACTTGTTTATTCATATTGCGGAACAGGCAGGGAGCCACGCAGGATATTGCTCTATACCCTTGGTATAACGCTTGTGGTGACACTCTTTTCGATTTTCGTTATTCCTTTTGATATTACATGGGTACAGTATGTACTGTGTGCAGTACTTGTAGGATATTTAATATGGAGAGGTCTTGGCACCAGAATTCGCAACTACATGTTTGTTGCTATGTTCACGGTAGGGTCTATAGCATTCTTCTCTGGAACAGACTATGTCCTTAACAATGTCATGCAGCCACATCAGCGTACAAGAATCAATGTGCTACTTGGACTTGATGACGATATAGCCAAATCGGGATATAATGTCCATCAGAGTGAGATAGCCATTGGCTCGGGCGGATTAAAAGGAAAAGGCTTCCTTAATGGCACGCAGACAAAACTTAAGTTTGTGCCCGAACAGGATACAGACTTCATCTTCTGTACGGTAGGAGAGGAGGAAGGCTTTCTTGGGTCTGCCGGTGTGCTCCTGCTTTTCCTTGCCCTTGTGCTAAGGCTTATAAAATTGGCGGAAAGGCAACCGTTTCCGTTTGGACGTATATATGGCTACTGTGTGGTGGGCGTATTCCTTTTCCACCTGTTTATCAATGTCGGGATGGTGCTTGGGCTTACTCCCGTGATAGGCATTCCACTTCCTTTTTTCAGTTATGGAGGTTCTTCTCTATGGGGATTCACAATCCTGTTGTTCATTTTCCTGCGTATTGATGCCGCCAGAACAATGGTCAGGACTTGATTAGTTGACTTGCTGTTTGTCTTTTCTTACAAGCTCTATGCCAATGTTGGCAATGCCAGGTAGGCTTTCCCTTCTCATGCAATGGTGAATCTTGACCACCAAAGAGTCTTTGGTGTTGAGGTGGATTTCGTCAAGTCTATATCTGACTTCGTTCAGGCTGATACCCTCCTTGCCATGCATTGAACCTTCCTTGTTCATGATAGTACAGCTTACGACACGTTTTTTCCCAGTCTTTTTAGGGAAAACGGTGTAGTCTGTAGCTAAACTTACATTAAGGTAAGGAAAATCCCTGTTTGCCCTCATGGTTATGTTTATCTCGTAGTCTCCTGTTTCATGGCAGGGAATTCCGAAAGTGATGGTGTCGTTGTGTTCCCATCCGTTGATATTGATGTTCTTGAAACTATGATATATGCGGCTGTCATGGCATGCCAATGTTGTTATGTATGCCATGACAGCCAATAAGAGTACTTTTATATAATGAATGCCATTTCTCATGCCTCGATACCACCTACTTGTTGTCCTTAGCGGCGTTGTTCCTGTTCCCATGCTGGCGTCCGTTGGTTCTCTCAGCAACTCCTTGTTTCCCCTTGGTGCTCTTGCCACCCTTCTTTTTCTTCTTCTTGCTCTTGTCGAAACGACTGAGGTCAGCATCAGCAAGGAGGTCAGTTGGTTTTTTCTTGGAGTCCTGACCGTTGTCGCTCAGGGAATCAGGTTTCTCACCTCTCTCGTTCATGCTGATAATCTCCTTTGCCCTTTCTGCTGAGATTGTCACGAGGTTGACTGGAATTTTCTTGTCAGTGCTATATGTTACCATACCAGATAGGATAACGCTTTTGAACAGGAAGTAGTCAGCGTCCAGAGTCTGAAGTATTGTGTCCCTTTGTGGAAGTTTTCTTCCAGCCTCAATGTAATTGTCAACCTCATAGTTGAGGCAGCATTTCAGCTTGGCGCACATACCCGCCAGCTTTGTGGGATTTGGAGATATGTCCTGATACCTTGCGGCAGTAGTGCTGACCGATGAGAAATTTTTCATCCATGTGGCACAGCACAGCTCTCTTCCGCATGGTCCTGTTCCACCTATGCGTCCAGCCTCTTGTCTGGCTCCAATCTGCTTCATCTCAATCCTGACATGGAAAGCAGCCGCAAGGTCTTTGATGAGCTGTCGGAAGTCAACGCGTTCATCAGCAATATAATAGAAGATTGCTTTGTTGCCATCACCCTGATATTCCACGTCACCAATTTTCATCTGCAACCCCAGTCTCTTTGCAATCTGCCTGCTTTCAATCATGGTCTGGTGCTCTCTTGCCTTTGCCTCATGGTATTTATCCATGTCGGTCTGTTTGGCAATCCTGTATATCCTCTTGATGTCGTCGGCTGATTTGAGATTTGCTTTCTTTATTTGGAGTTTTACAAGTTGTCCTGTCAGTGTCACCACACCAATGTCATGTCCGGGGCTTGCCTCTACAGCAACGAGGTCACCCTTTTTAAGGTCTATGTTGTTGACGTTATGATAATAACCTTTCCTTGTGTTTTTGAACTGCACTTCCACAAGATCCGTAGTGTCGGTGTTACCGGGAACGTCTGCCAGCCAGTCGTAAGTGTTGAGCTGTTTGTCCTGTCTGCCGCAGGCGCACCTGCCCAGTCCTCTGTCACAGCCGTTCCATATCTTAAATTCCATGTCTTTGAAGTCCATTATATATAGTTCCTTTATATAGATATTCCTTTATATAGATATAAGTATGTGTAGTCCTATCTGTTACTTTCTCAGAATTAGCACAATCAGTTTAAGACAATAGTCAAAAAGAACGATTTTTGCGTTGGCATTCTGTCCAATGTCTCTATATGCCCTGTCTGTTAGTTCCATCAATTCTATGATGTTTCCCTCGTTGATGTATGGTGAGAACTTTTTGGAGAAATTCTCCTCCTCTGTGGTCATGTATGTGAGTTCTGGCTTCCTGAAATTGTACATGAAGTTCTCTCTGAACATTCTGTTGAAATAAGTGAGCAGTCTTCTCTGCTGTTCCCTTCCAAACATGCTGACACTGTCGCTCCACTTCTTCAGTTCTTTGATGTCGCGCATGTAAGCCAGTCGCATAAGCATTGAGAACATGTCGAGGAACATTCTGTTTTCATTGCCTGTATCAAGCGTTTCTAATGCCTTTGTCCAGCTACCGTTGGCTATTCTTGCTATTCTTTCTGCCTCCACAGGCTCTAGTCCTCGTCTTTCAACCAATGCCCTCTCCATTTCCTCGCGGTCAATGCCCTTTAGTGCAATTCTTTGCGTGCGGCTTACGATAGTGTCGAGCAGTAGTTCCGGTTTCTCGCAAACCATCAAGAAAACGGTCTGTGATGGAGGTTCCTCCAATAGTTTAAGAAGTTTGTTGGCACTCGTGGCATTCATCCTTTCTGGAAGCCAGATGACAGAGACTTTGTAGCCTCCCAGGCATGACTTGAGTGACAGCGTCTTGCCAAGCTCGTCGCTTTCAGCTCCTGTTATCAGTCCCTGTTGGTTTTCGGCACCTATTGCTGCCATCCACTTGTCGAAAGTGAAATATGCACCGTTTTTAAGAAACTTATTCCATTCTTTAATGAAATCAAGGCTTATAGGTTGGTGTGCGCTGCCCATTGACGGCAGTTTGATAGTCGGGAATGTGAAATGCAGGTCTGGGTGCTCCATCCTTTCTGCCATTGCTCTTGCGTTTGCTATATTCAGGTTAGGATTGATTCTTTTGCTTCCATCGCATAGCAGATAAGATGCAAAAGCTAAGGCTACAGCCATCTTTCCGCAGCCTTCAGGTCCCGTGAAGAGCAAGGCATGTGGCAGCTTGTTGTTGTCTGCCATCTGTGTGAGTCTTGCCATTGCCCCATCCTGTCCTATGACTTCATCCCCGTTCATAATAGCCTTTTTATCACCTCGTGCACGCTGTCAACAGCTGAGACGGTATAGAAATGTACATTGTTGAAACCATGTTCGTATAAGTCTTTCACCTGTCTTGTTGCCCATTCTATGCCCAATTGCTTCGCTTCGTCGTCTGACTTGCATCTTAGGGCGAGTGAAGCAAGTTCCTGTGGAATGTCACAATGGAAAGTCTTTGGAACAATGGTAAGTTGTGACATTTTTGCAAATGGCTTTATTCCGGGAATGATTGGTATCGTTACACCGGCTTTTCTCGCCATAGCCACGAAGTCGTAGAATTTATGATTGTCGAAGAAGAGCTGCGTTACAGCATATTCTGCTCCCAGTTCCTGTTTCTCAACAAGGTGTTTGATGTCCTGTTCTATGTTTGGTGCCTCCTCATGCTTCTCGGGATAGCAAGCTACACCAAAATCAAATGACTCCTCGCGGTTCTTGATGGGTGTGCCATCAGCAAAGATACCATCATTGAACTTCACAACTTGTCTTATGAGGTCTGTAGTATGCTCGTGTCCTCCCTTTGTAGGTTTGAAGCGACTGTCCTCCTTTGCCTTGTCTCCTCTGAGCAAGAGAACATTGCTGATGCCGAGGAACTGAAGGTCTATCAGTTCGTATTCTATATCCTCAATGGTGGCTCCGCTGCATATTATATGAGGAACCACAGGAATGCCGTATCGTTGTTGTATGGCAGCCGCTATGGCTATCGTACCAGGACGTCTTCTTATGCGTGACCTTTCAAGGAGTCCATCTTCTCTTTCCTTATACACATACTCGCTGTGGTGGGTAGTAATGTTGATGTATGAAGGATTGAACTCTTTCAACTTGTCAATGGTGTTGAAAAGGGCTTTCGTCCCATTGCCTTTAAGAGGTGGGAGGACTTCGAATGAGAAATGTCTCTTATTGCTGTCCTTGTTGAATATGTTGGTTATGCTCATGCTAATGGTTGCTTGTTTAATAGAATGACATGTCTGTCAATGTCATAAATATTTTGCAAAGATACGAAAAAATATCCTTTCTTGCTTTTTTTTGTCACATTATTTGAATTTTGTAATGATTTGATTTGGATGACTAAAATAATCTCAATACCTTTGCATGGTGAAAAAGCAACATGCTGATTCCTTTTGACACAAATGACAAGATAAAACAAACTAAAACAAAAAACATTCAAATCTTATGGACAACCAACAGACAGGTAGCAAAGCCTACCTTATTTCAATTGTGATGGTCGCTGTGCTCGGTGGCCTGTTATTTGGCTACGACACAGCCGTTATCTCAGGAGCAGAGAAAGGACTACAGGCTTTCTTTCTTGGAGCCTCCGATTTTCAGTACACAGACTATTTCCATGGCTTTACCTCCAGTTCTGCCCTTATAGGCTGTATTATTGGTAGTGCCTTGTCCGGTATGCTTGCCACAAACCTGGGAAGAAAGAAGTCGCTTATCATCGCAGGTATCCTCTTCTTCATTTCTGCTTATGGCAGCATGAATCCCGAGTTTCTGTTCTTCGAGCATGGAAAACCATCGTTTGACCTGCTTGTGGTATTCAACATCTATCGTGTTATAGGTGGCGTGGGAGTTGGTCTCGCCTCTGCTATCTGCCCAATGTATATTGGCGAAGTAGCACCGTCAAATATCCGTGGTATGCTCGTGTCATGGAACCAGTTCGCCATCATCTTTGGTCAGCTTGTGGTGTATTTTGTCAATTTTATCATTCTGGGAGAACATACCAACCCTGTGATAGAGCAAATAGGACAAGGTTTTAGCAAAGTTGCGGCAGGCAGTGACCCTTGGACTATCGCTACTGGATGGAGATACATGTTTGGCAGCGAGATGGTACCGGCTGGATTGTTCGCCATCTTGATTTGTTTCGTTCCCGAGACACCACGCTATCTTGTTATGTCTGGACATGACGATAAGGCAAGAGAGATACTTGGTCGTATCAATGGCTTTGCCAATGCCGACAGCATACTCCATGATATAAAGAATACTATCACCGTCAAGACAGAACGCCTGATGACATACGGTTTCATGTGTATCTTCATAGGTATCATGCTCAGTGTCTTCCAGCAGGCAGTCGGCATTAACGCCGTGCTTTACTATGCTCCCCGCATCTTTGGTGATATGGGAATGACAGACCCAATGGTAAATACGGTTGTAATGGGTGTCGTGAACATATTGTTCACCCTTGTTGCTGTATTTACAGTTGAGAAACTTGGCAGGAAGCCTTTGCTTATCGTTGGTTCCATAGGAATGGCTATTGGAGCATTCGGCGTTGCCGTCACATTTGGCAATGAGAGTCTGAGTCTTGTGACCATGCTCAGTATAATGGTATATAGTGCGTCCTTCATGTTCTCATGGGGACCTATCTGCTGGGTTCTCATAGCTGAGATATTCCCTAACACCATCCGTGGAGCAGCTGTGGCAATAGCCGTGGCATTCCAGTGGATATTCAATTTCATAGTAAGCTCTACTTTCGTGCCTATGTTCAACATGCATCTACAGCCAGGCGATGATTTCGGACACTGGTTCACGTATGGACTCTACGGCTTGATTTGTGTCGGCGCAGCACTCTTTGTATGGCGTCTTGTACCAGAGACAAAAGGTAAGACCCTTGAGGATATGACCCAGCTGTGGAATGAAAGGAACAAACGTTAGCGATGTGGTTTGTGGCTTTCCCAGACATAGGCGACACATTTGTTTAGCTTGTTGAATAAAAAATATCACATTCAAACTCGAATGTGATATTTTTTTGTTATCTTTGCATCCATAAACTATTACCAATGCCATAAATTACAATATATATAATGAGACGTATTCTATTAACCACAGTAATCCTGATGATGGCAACAGCCTTATTCTCGCAGTCTCCATTTGTCAAAGTGAAAGACGGCAAGTTCTGGAGAAACAACACACCATATTATTATGTAGGTACCAATTTCTGGTATGGTGCCATACTTGGCTCTGAGGGGCAGGGTGGAGACAGAAAGCGACTTTGCGCTGAACTTGATGCCCTCAAGAAAGCAGGAATAGACAATCTTAGGATACTTGTTGGAAGTGACGGGGAAAGAGGTGTGACTACAAAGGTTGAGCCTACTCTTCAGGTTGCTCCTGGCGTTTACAACGACACCATTCTTGCCGGTCTTGATTTCCTGTTGATGGAGATGGGCAAAAGAAACATGCTTGCAGTACTCTATCTAAACAACTCGTGGGAATGGAGTGGAGGATATGGCTTCTATCTGGAACATGCGGGAATGGGGAAAGCTCCAAGACCAAATGAGGCTGGATATACCGCATACATGGACTTCGTATCAAAATATGCCACATGCGAGAAAGCTCATAAACTATTTTATGACTATGTGAGGTTTATTCTAAGTAGGACAAACAGATATACAGGCAGAAGATATGTTGACGATCCGGCTATCATGTCATGGCAGATAGGTAATGAGCCAAGAGCATTCTCAAAAGAAGCACTTCCCGCATTCAAGAAATGGCTTTCTGAAGCCTCAGCACTCATTCGGGCTATCGATAAGAACCACCTTATAAGCATTGGCAGTGAAGGCGCATGGGGATGCGAGGGTGATTATGGATTCTATGAGGAGATATGCAAGGACAGGAACATAAGCTATTGCAATATACATCTCTGGCCATACAACTGGAGCTGGGCACGCCCAGACCACCTCATTGAAGACCTGCCAAAGGCATGTGACAACACACGTGAGTATATAGACAAGCATTTAGCTATATGCCAACGTCTTGGCAAACCTCTTGTAATGGAGGAATTCGGATATCCGAGAGATGGATTTTCTTTCTCTACTGAATCGACAACGCAAGGACGTGACGGCTATTATAAATATGTGTTCTCATTAGTTGCCGACAATGCAGAGCGCGGCGGACTGTTCGCTGGATGTAATTTCTGGGGATGGGGAGGCTTTGCCAAACCAAAGCATGAGCAGTGGCAAGTTGGCGATGACTATACAGGTGACCCTGCACAGGAGGCGCAGGGATTGAACAGTGTTTTCTCCACAGACATCTCTACCCTTGCAATAATAGCTGGACAGGTGGAAAGGATGAGACAGGCAAGCAATAAAGCAAAATAATATTGATATAGGTCAAAATAGTATCAATGTTTCTCGCATTTTTGCAATAACTTTGCAAACGAAAGAAAAGTGGAGTTGTTTTGACTTTGTATGCTTAGAGTGATTTAAACTCAATAAACATTATTAATAACTATTTAAACCAAATTAATTATGAAAAAAATCTTTACTCTTGTAGCAGCAATGCTTATGGCATTTGGTGTTAATGCCCAGACAGAAGTTGATATTCCTCTTGACGGATGGGGATGGGGTTGGGGTTCAACAACATCTTATGAGAATGGAATTCTGACAGGTGAGATAACAGGTCAGTATGGAGCCATATCAACAGGTTGGGATACTCCTCAAGATTGGTCTGCTTATAACAAACTTACTGTAGTGCTGGAAAGCTACAATAATGATTGGGGCAAGGTCTATTTCAATGATGCCAAAGGTAATGCAATAGCAGAGCAGTCTTTTACTAATACAACAACTACTACTAAAGTTGAAGTTGACTTTGATCCTACTTTGGAATCAGTAAAGTCAGTTAAACAATTGGCTGTTCAGGGAAAGGCTGCTGGTGATGTTGTGAAGGTAAGCCGTGTTTATCTAACGGAAGCTGTAGAGACAGTTGACGGCACTCCAATCGTTTTATGGGAAGGCGAGAATGATCTTGGAACTAACTGGGCATGGAATCAAACTTTGTTACTTTCTGCAATGAAATTTGCCAAAGCAAAAGAGGACAAGTCTCCAAAGTTGGATTTCTATTTTACTGAGGATGTTGCCAATGCTGAGTACTGGCAGCTGAAGACTGTTATTGAAGGTGATCAGACAGTTTTGACAAGTAATGCCAATGATATTAATAAATATGATTGTGTAGAGTTGCCAGCAGAGGCAACAACTTATAGCATTACCCTAAATGCAGAGGACTTGGCTAAACTTAAAGCTAAAGGTTTGCGTGTACAGGGATATGGCGTGATATTGAATAAGGTTACTCTTACGAATCAGAGTTCTGACTCAAATGCAATCAATACCATTGAGACATCAAACAAGCCCCTCAACAATGGTGTCATGTACAACCTTGCAGGTCAGATGGTTGACAAGTCATACAAAGGCATCGTAATTCAGAATGGTAAAAAGTTCTTCAACAAATAATGGTTGTTGACAGAACCTACAATACAATTCAGGGGGCGTAATGATGTTTCTCCCCCTGAATTTTTCTTATTATTATCTTTCTTCTTGTAAAAACACAGGCACAGTAGAAGCGTAAATGAAGAGGAGGGAGACACGGATGTGTCACTATTAAAACCTAATTGTTGCAGGAAAAGGAATGGATTCCACATTCATGATATATACGAAAGAAACCTAATTGAAACATATATAAAAACTAATAATTAACAAACAAGATTTATGATCATCAAGAACATTATCTCTGCGCAAACGCTAAGGCATTGCCTGCGTCTTGTGCTGCTACTGATGATGATGCTCCCTATTGCAGCTTTCGCACAGGAAATGAACGTTTCCGGTACTGTGACCGATGCCAACACTGGTGAGCCAATCATTGGTGCAACCATTAAGCTTAAAGGCTCCAAGTCTGGAGCTGTGACCGATTTGGATGGTAATTTCACAGTTGCTGCCAAAAATGGGCAGATGCTTGAAGTGTCCTATATTGGTTACACGACAAAGAACGTGAAGGTGAATGGTTCCAAGAAACTTGACATTGCATTGTCAGAGGATGCCCATTCACTCAGCGAGGTTGTGGTTGTAGGTTATGGCGTGATGAAACGCTCTGACCTTACTGGTTCTGTTGCTTCCATCAATGAGGAGCAGATTAAGCAAGGTGTGAACACCTCACTTGAGCAGGCCATGCAGGGACGTATTGCCGGTGTGCAGGTTATGCAGAACTCAGGTGCTCCTGGTGGTGGTATATCGGTTCAGATACGTGGTGTCAACTCCCTTAACGGCAATGAGCCTCTTTATGTTGTTGACGGTATCGCCATGTCGGGACAGACTTCAGACAATACAAGTGTCATGAGTACTCTCAACCCTTCGGACATTACATCTATTGAGGTACTTAAGGATGCATCCGCAACAGCTATCTATGGTTCGAGAGCGTCGAATGGTGTTGTTCTCATCACTACGAAACGCGGAGAAGAAGGCAAGCCAAAGGTGACTTATGAAGGATATGTTGGATGGCAGCAGCTACCAAAGACCCTTGATGTCATGAACCTGCCTGAATATGCAAGATTCTACAATGTCCGTGCAAGTATCTTCGGATGGGGTGAGCGTGAAGACTATAAGGACATGAACCTCCTTACCGATGGAACTGACTGGCAGGATGAACTGTTCCGCACGGCATTCATGCACAACCACCAGCTGAATATCAGTGGTGGAAACCAAGCAATGCACTATTCTCTTTCAGGTGGCTATCTTAGTCAGGATGGTATTGGTGTTGGTTCTGGCTTCGACCGTGCTTCCTTCCGCGCCAACTTCGACACTGAGGTTAATAAGTGGCTCAAGGTTGGAATGAATGGCTATTTTGCCAACACCAAACAGATAATAACATTCGATGATGCCAATGTTATCAGCACTGCATTGAGCCAGTTCCCTGATGTGGCACCAAAGAATCCGGATGGAAGTTATGGCTTTGCCCAGACTAACGAGTTTGCCACTTATTACTCAAACCCGTTGTTTGAGGCTCAGATGAAAGAGAACAACAGACGTAACCAGCAGTTGGACTATAACTTCTATGCCAACATCACTCCTATTAAGGGACTTACCGTAAGAGTTGAATATGGTGGTAGCCGTTCATGGGGTAAGTCAAACTATTTCAGTCCAGAATATGAGTATGGAACAGTGAAGAACGAGTCACAGCTAACCCGTACCTCCAGCAATACTGTCTATACATCATTCAAGCAATATGCAACATACGATTTCCAGCCATGGAAGGGACATAAGTTCCAGGTTATGGCAGGACATGAGAGCCAGGAGAGCAGTTGGTGGAACATGTCAGCAGGTCGTAAGGGATATATCTCTGACGCTATACATAGTCTTGCTGTAGGAGACGCTTCGACAGCAACAAATAACGAACAGGGTTCAGACTGGGCTATCGAGTCATGGTATGGACGACTAAACTATAATCTTCTGGATCGCTATCTTCTTACCTTCACGATGCGTGCCGATGGTTCCTCAAACTTCGGACCAGACAATCGCTGGGGTTATTTCCCATCAGCAGCGTTGGCATGGCGTATCACCCAGGAGAAATTCATGGAAAAGGTTAAATGGATTAACAATGCCAAACTGCGTTTAGGCTGGGGTATCGTCGGTAACCAGAATGCAAGCAGCTATGCATACGGAACCACAATGGCAAGTATCTCCACAGCATGGGGTACAGGTTTCTACAACGGCAATTTCTCCAATCCTAACCTTAAATGGGAGGAAACGAAGGCATATAACGTAGGTCTTGACCTTTCTTTCCTCGACAACAGAATAGAGTTTATAGTTGACGCTTATCTGAAGAAGACTGACAATCTGCTTATGCAGGCTTCTCTTCCTTCCTACATTGTCAACAATGACTATATGGGAATCTCTGCACCATGGGTGAACACTGGTGCAATTGAGAACAAGGGAGTCGAGTTCACTCTCAACACTGTCAACATATCTAACAAAGACTTGCAGTGGCGTACAGGTATCACCTTCTCTCTCAACCGCAACAAGATTACAAAGCTCAACAGTGAGAGCGCTGCACTCTTCGGAACAATAGGTAATGACACATATACTATATCTCAGGTAGGTTCTCCAGTTGGACAGTTCTATGGATATAATGTCATAGGCATGTTCACATGTGAGGATGATTTCTACAAGAAGAATTCTCTTGGTGAGTTCATGATTGATGCCAATGGACAGAAGATTCCTGTTGCACGTCCTGCTGAGTACGACTCGTCCACCAAGACATGGAAGACTTATGACATTGCTACTAACAGCGTTTGGGTTGGAGACTATATCTTCGAGGATGTCAATGGTGACGGAATGATAACCGAGAGCGACCGTAAGGTTATTGGTGACCCTAATCCGGACTTCACCTTCGGCATCAATAATGTTATAACTTGGAAGAATTTCGAACTGTCATTCTTCTTCAACGGAAGTGTAGGCAATGATGTATATAATGTGCTCCGTCAGAAACATACAGACCCATTGGTTTGGGGTAACCTGATGAGTGAAGCAAACTATTATGCTGATGTTCAACTCAAGGATCCAGAAGGCTCTGCACTTGACATAACCAATGTCTATGTTGCCAATCCAGAAGAAGCTAAGATACAACGCATCAGTGCAGCTGGTTCAAGCCGTAACGACAACAACCGTATCAGTTCCCGCTTCGTTGAGGATGGCTCATATCTCAGACTCAAAACCCTCTCATTGGCATACAACCTACCTAAGAAGTGGCTCTCACCTGTTGGTCTCGACTGGGTTCAGGTATATGGAAACATCCAGAATGTCTTCACCATAACCGGTTATGACGGTTATGACCCAGAGCTTGGCTCCATTGGTCAGAGCGTGCTCCTTCAGGGACTGGACAACGGACGTTATCCTTCACAGAGAATATATACCCTTGGACTTAAGGTAAGGTTCTGATAAGCAATACTGATTTCCGGCTATGTCAGAAATGACAGTCAAGTCGTAAGTCGGCAAACAAATAAAGTAATAACGATATGAAAAAGAAAAATATATTTCTGGCGTCGGCAATAGCCTCGCTTACCCTTACTATGAGCAGTTGCGGTGACGACTTCCTTGAAAGGACGCCAAGCAACAGTTATACAGCGGAGACTTTCTATTCCTCCGATGATGCTGTGTTGAAGGCAGTAGAGCCTTTATATAACAGAGCATGGTTTAATTTCAACCGTCGCGCATTGATTGGTATGGGTTCTTACAGGGCAAATGATGCATGGAATCCATACGTGAGCGCCGAGTTCGCACGCTTTCAACTGACAGGACTTACAGAAGACCTTGGTCTTGCTTGGTCGGCTCTCTATGTAGTTGTGTCAATGTCAAACTCTATACTTTCAGACATTCCAGCCTATGCCACAGACGATGTGTCACAGTCAGTAAAAGACCTTGCAATGGGTGAGGCATACTTGATGAGGGCAACCGCATATTTCTATCTTTTGCGTGGTTGGGGTGATGTAATCCTTTATGAGGATAATGTTGATGCCTCGCAGGTTCCTGTACGCCCTCTTAATACGGAAGCAAGTGTGCTCAAGTTCATTATCCGTGACTTGGAACGTGCAGTGGCTCTTCTTCCAGAGGCAAGCCGTGACCATCACGCCACCAAGTATGCTGCAGAGGGAATGCTTGCCAAGGTGCTCCTTGCTGAGAGTGGATGGAACAAGGGTGGCACACGCGATGAGGCTACACTCAGAAGAGTCGTGTCGCTTTGTGACGATGTCATCAACAATGGACCTTACAGGCTTCTTGACAACTACGAGGACCTTTACAAGTATGCATACAACGATAACGACGAGACACTCCTTGCCATGCGCTGGGCAGACCCGCTCTCTGGAGAGTGGGGAGCTATGAATGCTACTTACTCAGACCTTGCTTTCCCAGAAATCAGCGATGTCAATGTGTGGGGAGGCAACCTTCAGCCAACACCAGACATGATTGACTATTACAACGAGGAAGTAGCCGACTCATTCCGCCTTCGTGCCACATTTTTCACGCCAGGTAGGTATTATAGCTATGTAAAGAGTGAGGATGGCGGATATACTTACAATCACAATTGGATGCAATGTAAGAAAGGAGTGGTTGGAACGAAGGCAGACTGCAATGGTCATCTGGCACAGATGGCTTCTCCTATGAATACATATATCCAGCGTCTTGCAGATGTTTATCTTATAAAGGCTGAGGCACTTCTTGGCAACAACAGTTCAACATCTGACCCAGAGGCTCTCAAGGCTTTCAACGCTACACGTCTGCGTGCTAAACTGCCAGCCAAGACATCCTTCACTTTCGATGACTTGATTCGTGAGCGCAGGATAGAGTTCTGCCTTGAATATACCAACTGGTTCGACATGGTGACATGGTACAGATGGAAGCCACAGTATATGCTCGACTTCTTCAACAACAAGCAGCACCGCGGCTTTGAGATTCGTGAAGGCAATGTTCTTATGAACAAAGATAGGACCCTAAGCTATAGAGTTATATTCCCAGGAGTAAACAACTGGTATCTCTTCGATGACCAAGGACACTGCTATTGGAACGACTGCCTGCGTATGGGCGAGAATGACAATACAATTGTGCAGACCAAGGCTAACGGCTATGTATATGACCTGAACACTCTGTTGCGCAACCAAGAGGGATATGTACCGATTGTCCTGAGTGAGATGAATATCTTCATGCCATATCCAGAGAGTGATGTGCTTCAGAACAAATATTTCAATGAAGATCCGCAGGAGTATGACTTCGGCAGTGAAACAGAGAATACGACCAATGAGTAATAACCAATTGACAAGACATAATTAAATGGACAAGAATAGATTCAGTTATAAAATGAGCGTCATGCTGATGTTGCTTCTTGCAGCTTTCCAGTTCTGCCTCACTTCTTGCAGTGATGACGATGACGCCAATGGGGGACAGCCAGAGATTACAGCTGTCCGAGTACCCGATCCGGCAAAGGCTGACAGTACATTCGTAAAGGCAGGTCCTGGACAGATGATAGCCATCATAGGCAACAATCTCGGTAATACCCTTAAGGTGTATATCAACGACCAGGAAGTTTACTTCAACCCTACTATGAATACTGACCATAGTATCATTGTAACGATTCCATCTGAGGAGGACGGCTTCAAGCTGACGGCTTTCGACAGCGACCTCAAGGATGAGATAAGGGTTGAGACTACGCATGGCACAGCTGTTTATTCGTTCAAGATAACAGCACCTTATCCACAGATGCAGCGTATCTCAGCAACTTATCCACGAAATGCGGGTGACAAGCTTACGGTCTATGGACTTAACCTCGTGGATGTGGAGAAAGTTTATTTCACAGATGTTGAAGGTGAGGAACTTGATACAACAGTATGGAAGGATGTACCAGGCAGCCATGTTGATGCTGCATACGAGTATGTGTCTCAGAATCACGACATAAACCCTGATACAAAAGCATACGAGACAGTATCCGTACTGTCTGTGACAGTACCGGATGGTGCACCGGAGAAGGGCGCACTCGTTGTTGAATGTGCTGCTGGAGTGTCATATCTGTCTTATTACAGGCTTCCTGGCAAGCCAGTGATACTTACTTGCTCTAACGACATGCCGCAGGTAGGTGAGACACTTGTGATAACAGGTCGTGAGTTCGTGCAGGTTGAGAAAATAATGTATTGTGATGTTACTCTCACTCCAGACCAGTTCACGGTGTCCGAGTCAGAAGATACAATCTATGTACCATTCATCCAAAAGCCTGTCGATTGCTCAAATGCCACACTTACCATTGTCACACCAGGTGGAGAGGTTTCACAAGGAAGTTTCTATGATACGACAACGTTGGTAACGTCATTCGATGACGGAGCTACAGACAATGGGTGGAGTCCTAACGCTACCTATGTTGATTCAGGTACTGCAGATGGCATATATGCCTACATCAACGTGCCAACTGAGTATCAGCAGTGGTGGGGTACTATGATTTACTTCCGTAAAGACTGGAGTGGCAACTCATTCCTGTTCTCTGACAACATTCCTGCAACAGCAACGGCCGACGAACTGTACTTTTCAATGAATGTATATGATGCTGGAGACTATAATAATGGTTCATTCTTGGGATACCTCCGTTATATGATACAGCCGTTTGGTGATGCAGAGAACCAGTATGATAACTTCGCATGGGAAGATTATGACACTCAGTTTGGATCGTTCCCTGATGGTCCTGTACTTCAGGATATAAACGGTAAGAACTATAAGAACAAATGGTATCGCGCTGTTGTTCCATTGAGCAAATTCGCTTGCTACGCTGGTAAGACGATGGCAGACATACGCACGACAGGACTTAACCAGTTCCGCATCCAGAGTATTAACCAGAGCATCACGTCAGGAAAGATAGATGTCAAGTTCGACAATATCCGTGTCATATACATACCTTCAAAATAAAATACGAATATGAATATAAAGAATATATTAACCGTTGTGATGACATTTGTTATGGGCTTTGCCCTACAGTCATGCAGCGATGATGACAACAATGGCTCTGCCACTTCCATAACAGTCAGCAAAGATGGAGATGTGGTTGATGAGCTTGTATTCAACATGCAGGCAAACAGCACTATAATCGGTGTCGATGCCGATGGCGATTGGACAGCACAGTCAAGTGACGACTCCTGGCTCACTTTGTCCAACCATGCTGGATATGCCGACACTCTGAACACCACATATACTAAGGTTAGTGTTACCAAGAACGATGGTGTTACACGTCAGGGTACAATAACCATTGCGTCTGGTGGACTCACTAAGGTCATTAACGTGACACAGAAAGGTAACGAGACAGATGAGGGTGACCCATTTGAGGATGCATTCACATTTGTGAAGAACCTTAGAGTCGGTTATAACCTCGGAAACACTCTCGAAGCTAATCCTGATATCAACACAGCCACATGGATAGACTTCAGCAAAGGCACAGAGGCATGGGAGACAGCATGGGGACAGCCTGTCACGACGCAGGAGATAATCGATGACATAGCTGCCAAAGGCTTCAACATCATCCGTGTGCCTGTTACATGGTATCCTCACATGGATGCTGACGGCAATGTAGATGCCGCATGGATGGACCGTGTACAGCAGGTGGTTGATATGGTTCTTAGCACAGGATGCTATTGTGTTATCAATGTGATGCACGACAGCGGTGCCAAGGAGGCAGCCCGTCTTGATGATGCAGGCTGGCTGCGTGCTGACATGGAATCCTATGCAACATCAAGCGTACGCTTTAAGAAGTTGTGGCAGCAGATAGCAACACGTTTTAAAGACTACGACCAGAAACTGCTGTTCGAGGCTTTCAACGAGATTCTCAACTCTCAGTATAGCTGGACTGCACCAATTGCAGGCTCCACCGACTATGAGGCTATACGTCTCCTTGAGCAGGACTTCGTGGATGTTGTACGTGCAACAGGTGGTAACAACGAGTGGCGTAATCTCGTCATAACCACCTATGCAGCTACAACATCGCAGGATGCCATTGACGAGCTTGCCGTTCCAAACGATGTTCATACAAACCATCTTGTATGTTCGCTCCATACTTACGACCCATATAATTTCTGCAATGACAATGGAGAGTGGAACATCAAAGTGTTCGATTCATCATGCGAGCAGGAAATTGATAATCTGACACTTCGTGTTGACAAACGTTTTGCACAGCTCGGCATTCCATATTTCTATGGAGAGTTTGGAGCTATCGATACAGGCAAGGACATGAACGAGCGTGTTAAGTACGCTGCATACATAGCTAAGAAAATGACATCCTATGGTACGACTGGTCTGTGGTGGATGGGTCTTTATGACCGCAAGACACGCCAGTGGACGGAACCTGATATCGTGAACCAGCTCATGAGTGCCTTCCCTGCAAAATAAATCCAATGTACATGAGGCCGACAATTCCATTTGAATTGTCGATATTAAATTTTATATTGTCCCCGTTTCCATTGCCTTGCTTTGGAAGCGGGGACTTTTTCTGTCATGTGAGTCTGCACATTATGATATATGAACATACGATTATCCCAAATTGGGGATTATAGGTTGCTTTGTCTATCACAATAGCTTGTTTAGTCTATCGCAATTTATTTCATTGCTGATAAGGTTATTAACCTTTCAGCCGAAAGGTTATTAATCTTTCAGCCGAAAGATTATTAACCTTATCAGCATTTCAAACAATTGCATTCAGATTTTATAGCAAATGACCTGACTACCTCATACCCTAAACCTGACTACCTCATACCCTAAACCTGACTACCTCATACCCTAACAACCTAACAACCAAACAACTTCATAACCTACGCAACAATATCCCCAGGGTGTCGCTATGCTCTACCCTGGGCTAAGTACAGCCTGCGCTTACAGTGCATGCTGTTTACTATATTCGAGAACAGATACTATACCTCAATTATATATGTAAAAAAGTTAAAATAATACAGACTTATTCATATTATATCATCAATGGCAAAAATAGTATCATGGTTTATGGTTATTTTGTAGTATCTTTGTACCCAGTTAATAAAAATACTAACCTAAATGAAAAAGATTCATTTGTTTTTTGCCTTGGTATTGTTCGTGATACCAGTTGCCGCACAGATTCGTGGTAACAATATTGAGATTAGCGTATATCCAGACCATAACGACTGGACATACAAGGTGGGAGAGACTGCCAAGTTCACAGTGGAGGTAAGAAAATCAGGTTCACTTATGCCTGATGCAACGATTGACTACGAAGCAGGTCCTTCTCTGTATCCTAATGTCAAGAAAAAGTCTGTTGTCCTGAAAGATGGAACAATGAAATGGTCAGGTGGAATGAAGACTCCCGGTTTCTACACACTGAAAGTAAGGACTACTGTCAATGGCAAAGCTTATGAAAGCCAGTGTACAGCGGGCTTCTCTCCTGAGAAGATAGAGCCAGCGACGAAATGTCCGAAGGATTTCGACCAGTTCTGGTCTGAGACTCTTGCCTCTGCAAGGAAGAATGACCTTAACCCAACACGCAGACTCTTGCCAGAGCGATGCACCAAGGATGTGAACGTCTATGAGGTGAGCTTTGTTAACAATCGTCCCGATAGCCGCATTTTCGGTATATTATGCATTCCAGTCCAGCCTGGTAAATATCCGGCATTACTGCGCGTGCCAGGTGCTGGCGTGCGTCCTTATGGTGGTGATGTCTATACTGCTTCCAAAGGTGCGATAACACTTGAGATTGGCATTCACGGCATTCCTGTCACTATGGACCAGCAGGTGTATGACCTTATGCTACCCGGATGCTTGGACAATTACTGGGAGACAAACCTTGACCAGCCAGAAAAGAATTACTACCGTAGAGTCGTTACAGGTGCTTTGAGGTCAGTTGACTATATAGCATCTCTCCCAGAGTGGAACGGTACAAGTCTTGGAGTGACTGGTTCCTCGCAAGGTGGTTTCCTGTCTCTTGCAACGGCTGCACTTGACAAGAGGGTAACCTTCCTTGGTGCAGTGCATGATGCGATGTGCGACTATGAGTCGGAACTTAATGGCACTGCCGGCGGATGGCCGCATTATTTCCTTAACAAGGAAACCGTGGATATGAAGAAAGTGGAGGGCGCAAGATATTATGACGGTGTTAACTTTGCACGTCGCATCACTTGCCCCGGATGGTATTCCTTTGGCTACAACGATGAAGTAGTGCCGCCCCAAAGCAGTTATGGTACCTATAATGTGGTTACTGCTCCAAAGACGCTTAGTCTTTATCAGAAGACAGGACATTTCTGGTATCAGGAACAGTGGGATGAGTGGGAGGCATGGCTTCTGTCACAAATGGGAATAAAAACAGAGAAATGACAAGCCAAGTCAAAAGACACAACAAAAATTTACAAACAGATAAAACGAGATATTTGCTGTGATGAAATATTTTCTATTAACCATAATGACGAGCCTTGCCATGTCGGCAAGTGCGGCAACCAAGGTTTCAATGAAAGACTATGTGAAACGTCTCAGACTGTTGCAGGACAAAGGTATAATGCTGGGACATCAGGATGCTCCATTCTATGGCACTTCATGGTGCTGGGACTACAATCGTTCTGACGTGAAGGAGGTATGCGGAGACTATCCTGCCGTGATGGGGTTCGACCTCGGACAGTTAGAATTAGATTCCGTATGTAATCTTGACGGAGTCCCTTTTGAAAGGATGCGTGAAGAGATAGCTTTCCAACATGAGCGTGGAGGCATAGTCACCATCAGCTGGCATGCTTGGAATCCATCTACGGGAAACAATGCTTGGGACCCCAGCGGAGATGCCGTAGTGGCAAGTCTGCCTGGAGGTAAGTCAAATGCAAAGTTTGACTCATGGTTGAAGAAGGTTGCAACATTCCTTAGTACCCTGAAGACACACTCAGGCGAGACGATTCCTGTCATATTCCGTCCTTGGCATGAGATGCATGGCGGATGGTTCTGGTGGGGAAAGAACTCATGTACGCCAGAACAGTATAAGGCATTGTTCATATATACAGTCAAGCAACTGAAAAAGTATGGTGTAAGAAACTGTATATACTGTTACTCGCCGGGAGGTACACCGGGTGAGACTTCCGAAACATACCTTCGCTATTATCCAGGTGACAAGTATGTTGACATGTTAGGTGTTGACATCTATTCTGGTAAAGATGGCGATAAGTTTATAAAAGAGGTTAAGGAGGAGTTCAGCGTCATTAATGCTGAGGCAGAGCGTCGAGGAAAACTTGTGTGCTTCTCAGAGACGGGACAGCGCGACACTACCAATCCGAAATGGTTCACCAATGTGCTGTGGAATGCCATTAAAGACATACCGATGAGTTATGTACTGCTATGGCGCAACGCTTGGGACAATCCTACAGAGAACTTTGGACCAGCTCCAGAAAAGACATGTGCATCAGACTTCAAGGAATTCTACAATCTTGAGCGTACTCTTTTCCTCTCCGACCTTAACCCAGATTATAAGGCACCAGTATATTTCAACGAAGCAATGAAACTTGAGCGAAGGATGCGTCATCTGCGTGACCTTGGCTATATGTTCGGACATCAGGATGATACGTTCTACGGGCTGACATGGGAATGGCAGTTTGGCAGAAGCGACGTTAAAGATCTTGTAGGTGACTATCCTTCCGTCATGGGTTACGACCTTGGCGGAATAGAGATGGGCGATGCCAAGAATCTTGACAGTGTTCCTTTCGATGCCATGCGCCATGAGATATTAAACCAGCATAAGCGTGGAGGTATCATAACCATAAGTTGGCATCCTCGCAATCCCCTTACAGGCGGAACAGCATGGGACGTGTCATCAGATCAGGTCGTAAAGAGTGTGTTGCCAGGTGGTTCACAGCATCCGAAATTCTGTCTGTGGATGGAAAGGGTTGGCAATTTCCTCAAGAGTCTAAAGACACAGGACGGCACACTTGTACCTATTATCTTCCGTCCCTGGCATGAGAACAATGGTTCGTGGTTCTGGTGGGGACAGAAACTGTGTACCGACAATGAATATCTTGCCTTATGGAATATGCTTCAAGACTACCTCAGGGCACAAGGACTTGACAATCTCATGTGGAGCTATTCTCCAAACCTTGACGGAGGATGGACTATGGAGCGATTCATGAAACGCTATCCAGGCAACGGGCGTGTCACACTCATAGGAGAGGATTCATACCAGTGGGGCACAGAGGAGGATTTCGTAAAGCAGGTGACTTCCGACCTTGACTTCCTCAGTTCTTTTGCCAATGCAAACAACAAGCTACTTGCAATAACAGAGTGCGGATATAAAAACATCCCAGACTCTACATGGTGGACGAGGGTGCTCAAGCCTGTTCTTGACAAGTACCATCTCTGCTATTTCCATACATGGCGCAACTACAACAAAGAATACTTCGCCCCAGCTCCTGGACATCCAAGCGCAATGGATTTCTTAAAGCTCTATAATGACAGGAGGACTCTTTTCTTAAGAGACATACAGCGAATCAAATGAAATCATCTGGCACAGCAATATTGCAGGCTTGCCACTACAGCCTGTACTGTTGCGGACATTGTCGGAAGAACAAACAATACAATAATATATAAACAGTAGAAACACTAACAGGTATGACAGATTTTCAAAAGAAGGTTGAGGCTCTAAGAGCACATCACGAGGAACTCCTGACCAGAAAGAACGTAGCAGAAGAGTGGGGCAACGGCATATATACCCGCTACAAGTATCCTATTCTTACAGCAGAGCACACGCCATTGGAGTGGCGCTATGATTTCAACGAGAAAGACAACCCATATCTGATGCAGCGCATCATGATGAACGCTACACTCAACTCGGGTGCTATAAAGTGGAACGGCAAGTATCTGCTTGTCGTGAGAGTGGAGGGTGCAGACCGCAAGAGCTTCTTCGCAGTGGCAGAAAGTCCTAACGGAATAGACAACTTCCGTTTCTGGGATGAGCCTGTGACATTGCCGGAGGATGTGGTTCCCGCCACCAATGTCTATGACATGCGACTCACAGCCCATGAAGACGGATGGATATATGGCATGTTCTGTGCTGAGCGTCACGATGACTCACAGCCGGGAGACTTAAGTGCAGCTACTGCAACGGCAGGTATCGTCCGCACAAAGGACTTAAAGACATGGGAACGCCTTCCTGACCTCAAGTCAAAGAGCCAACAGCGCAATGTTGTGCTGCATCCTGAATTCGTTGACGGAAAGTATGCGCTTTACACACGTCCACAGGATGGATTCATTGATGCCGGTTCTGGTGGAGGTATTGGCTGGGCACTTGTTGATGACATTACACACGCAGAAGTGAAGGAAGAGAAGATTATCAACGCACGCCATTACCATACCATAATGGAGGTGAAGAACGGAGAAGGTCCTCATCCTATCAAGACAGACCGTGGATGGCTGCATCTGGCACATGGCGTTCGCGGGTGTGCTTCCGGACTGCGCTATGTCCTTTATATGTATATGACATCTCTTGAAGACCCCACCAAGGTAATAGCACAGCCAGGTGGTTACTTCCTTGTGCCTCAGGGCGAGGAATACATAGGTGATGTGATGAACGTGGCATTCGCCAATGGATGGATATGCGATGATGACGGCAAGGTGTTCATCTATTACGCAAGCAGCGACACGAGAATGCATGTGGCAACATCTACCATCGACAGACTCGTTGACTACTGTATGAACACCCCTGAAGACGGCTTATACACAGCCAAGAGTGTTGAGACAATTAAGAAACTTATAGCAAAAAACAGGAATAATTAATTCAGTTGACGAGTGAACAAGTTGACAAGTAAACAAGTTATTTGCGTAAGCAGTAATAACTCGTCAACTTGTCAACTCGTTAACTCAACAGCCCATTAACTTGTCAGCTTGTCAACTCGTTAACTTGTTAACAAAAAACAATATGTCAAACTTAAAAGAAAAAATTGGATATGCCCTTGGTGATGCAGCCGCTGGAGGTATCACATGGAAAATAATGTCGATAGCCTTCCCGCTATTCTTCACTAATGTGTTCGGACTGACATTCGCCGACACAGCCACACTTATGCTAATAGCACGTCTGTTCGACGTGTTCACCGACCCCCTTATGGGTAGTTTGGCCGACCGCACACAGTCGCGCTGGGGCACTTACCGCCCTTGGCTCATCTTCGGAGCAGTTCCCTTCGGACTAATCTTCGCAATGCTGCTTTATACTCCAGACTTCGCCTACGAGGGCAAGCGCATCTATGCCTATACACTCTATCTGCTGATGATGGCAGTATATACTATGGTTAACGTGCCTTATGGCTCACTCCTGGGAGTGATGACTGAGGATGACAACGAGAAGAACCAGTTCTCGTCGTTCCGTATGGTTGGTGCCTACGCCATGGGATTCGCCACCTTGCTTTCCTTCCCATATCTTCAGAAGATGGTGGGAGGCAGTGAGTCTCACCAGTATGCAGTGCTCGGTGCCGCATTCGGTATCATTGCCGCTGTTATGACACTTGCCTGCGGACTTCTCACCAAGGAGCGTCTGAAGCCGGTGCGTGCGGAGAAATTCTCGTTCAAGCAGTTTGCCGACCTTGTTAAGAACAAGCCATGGATTTATCTCACCCTGATAGGAGTGTGTACAAACTTCTTCAACGGTTTCCGCTATGCCGTTGCGGGATATATGCTCACTTACTGTCTTGGTGGCGAGATAACCATCAGCGGACTGATTATCAACTACACCGTTTTTATGACCTTTGGCGAGCTTACTTGTATGATTTTCGGTGGTGTTTCACCGAAGTTTACTGAGAAAGTAGGTTCCAAGAGCAAGGCTTTCATCATATCCGCAGTTATATGCGCCGTGTTCTCCGTGGCCTTCTTCTTTGTGCCCATGGATCCGGCATATATATGGGTGATGGTGGCATTGGTGGTACTTACATCCGTGGGCATCGGACTCTATTCTCCACTGCTGTGGTCGATGTATGCCGACGTGGCTGACTATGCCACAGAGAAGAACGGAAGCTCCTCAACAGGACTAATCTTCTCTTCAGGAACGATGTCGCAGAAGTTCGGTACAGCCATCTCCGGTTCGCTTGTCGCATTGTTCCTTGGCATTGCAGGAGCAAGTATGACAACCGACGATATGGGCAACACGATTGTCGATCCGGCATCTATCACCGATTCGGTTCTCTCGATGATATGGTCGCTCTTCTCGCTGTTCCCCGCAGTGATAGCGGTTATCATTGTGCTGCTGGTATTGAAATATCCGATAAAGAAGTAACTGAGTTATTTTTTTTACACAGAGCCACGGAGGCCAGAGATAAAAACATTAAGTTGTTTAAAGAAACAGAGAAAAACTCTGTGCCTCCGTGTCTCTGTGTAGAAAATAAGAATAAATAAAATGGATAAAGATAAAATTGTGAAATTCAAGAAGGAGATGCAGGATGTTCTCACGGGCAACATCCTGCCCTTCTGGATAGAAAAGATGGTTGACCGCGAGAATGGCGGCTTCTATGGCCGCATCGACGGTCACGGCAACCTTCATGCCGATGCAGAAAAGGGCGGCATACTCAATGCACGTATCCTGTGGACTTTCTCTGCGGCATACCGTGTGCTTGGCAAACCAGAATACCTCGAAATGGCAACAAGGGCCAAGGACTATATTCTCGCCCATTTCTATGACAAGGAATTTGGCGGCACTTACTGGTCGCTCGACTGCCATGGCAATCCCAAGGATACAAAGAAACAGTTCTATGCCATCGGCTTCATGATATATGGACTGAGCGAGTATGTAAGGGCAACAGGTGACGAAGAAGCCCTGCTGTATGCCATTCGCCTGTTTGATTGTATTGAGAAACATTCTTTCGATAAGGTAAACAATGGATATATAGAAGCCTGTACAAGAGAGTGGGGGGAAATAGAGGATATGCGGCTTTCCGAACTCGATGCCAATTATCCTAAGTCGCAGAATACCCACCTGCATATCATTGAACCATATACCAACCTGTTCCGTGTATGGAAAGATGAACGGCTTGAGAAAGCTTTGCGGAATCTTATACACATATTCACAGACAGGATTCTGAACCCGGAGACACACCATCTTGACCTGTTCTTCGAGAACGACTGGACGAGGGGCGCAGGACATTTGGAGAGTTACGGACATGACATAGAGTGCTCGTGGCTAATGCATGAGGCTGCTCTCGTGTTGGGAGACAGTGAGGTGCTTGCAAAAGTTGAGCCTATAGTGAGACTCGTAGCAAAGGCATCGGAGAAAGGACTGAATCCAGATGGCTCCATGATACATGAGGCTAATCTTGACAAAGGTACAAAGGACGATGACCTTCACTGGTGGGTACAGGCTGAGTCCGTGGTTGGTTTCATGAACATATACCAGTATTTCAACGATAACGAAGCACTCGACAAGTCCCTGCATTGCTGGGAGTATATCAAGGACAATCTCATAGACTACGAAGGTGGGGAATGGTTCTGGAGCAGGCATGCCGATGGCACTCTAAATGTAGTGGACGATAAGGCAGGATTCTGGAAATGTCCATACCATAATGGCCGCATGTGCCTTGAGATTATTGAGAGAAATATAGACTGATTGAAACATAGCTATGCACGAGATAACGCCACTTATGGGTAAGGATGCGCTGTACATTGCAGACCGTAGGAAGAAAGAGTTTGCCTATCCCATACATAACCATGATGCTTATGAGCTGAACTTCGTGGAGAATGCCAACGGAGTGAGGAGAATAGTGGGTGATAGTTCAGAGGTTATAGGAGACTATGACCTTGTGCTTATAACCAGTCCAGACCTTGAGCATGTCTGGGAGCAGCATAAGTGTGTGTCGCAGAATGTGCGTGAGATAACAATACAGTTCAAGTTCGGACTTGGTGATGATGACTTTTTCGAAAAGAACCCTTTCTCCAATATCCGACATATGCTCAATGAGGCACGCAAGGGACTCTGTTTCCCTCTTGCAACCATTGTGAAGGTGTATGAGAAACTGGATCGTATGAGTTCCATAACAGATGGTTTCGAAGCGCTCATGCAGTTCCTCGACATACTGAACATTCTGTCACGCTCGGAAGGAGCGAGGGCACTTGCCACAACAAGTTATGCCAAAGTGACAATTGAAGATGACAGCAGGCGGATTCTGAAGGTGAAGAACTATATCAATGAAAACTATATGTATGAGCTGAAACTCGCCACATTGGCAGACCTTGCCAATATGAGTCCCAGTGCATTCAGTCGATTCTTCAAGCTTCATACTGGGCGCACGCTGAGCGACTATATTATTGATATACGTATGGGGTTTGCCACAAGACTGTTGCTTGACACCAATGATACTATTGCCGAGGTGGGATTCAACTGTGGATATAACAATCTAAGTAATTTCAATCGCATCTTCAAGAGAAAGAAAGGATGCTCACCAAGTGAGTTCCGTGAGAATTATAAAAAAATAAAGATTATTGTTTGACAAATGCAACTATTGAAATTCGAGCCATTGCTCAAGCAGACTTTGTGGGGCGGTGACAGGATAATACCTTTTAAACATCTTAGCGACAATTTGGAAAATGTCGGTGAGAGTTGGGAGATATCTGGAGTAAAGGGTAATGAGACGGTCGTTGCCGAAGGAGAGTTCAAGGGTATGAGACTTGATAGCCTCGTGGCTGAGCAGAAGGACAAGCTTGTAGGAAAAGCTGTCTATGAGAAGTATGGTAACGAGTTCCCTCTGCTGATAAAGTTCATTGATGCGCGCAAGGATTTGTCCATACAGGTACATCCCAATGATGAGACGGCAGTGCGCCAAGGAAAGACAAGAGGCAAGACAGAGATGTGGTACGCTCTTGATTCTGATGCAGACGCTAAACTGTACAATGGACTCAAGAAGCAGATTACTTCCGACCAGTATAAGGCAATGGTGGAGAATGACACCATTGTTGATGCTCTTGCGCAATATGACGTGAAGGAGGGTGATGTGTTTTTCATCCCTGCTGGACGCATACATGCTATAGGAAAGGGATGCTTTGTGGCGGAGATACAGCAGACCAGCGATGTCACATACAGGATATACGACTTCAAGCGTAAGGACAAGGATGGTAACTACCGTGAACTTCATACCAAAGAGGCTGCTGAGTGTATTGACTATACGGTTTTGGATAATTACAAGACAGAATATACTCTTGCAAAGGACGAACGCACGACGGTGGTTGAATGTGATTATTTCACGACATCATTATTCGACGTTGACAATGGTGTGGAGCTGGACTATACTAATCTTGACAGCTTTGTGATACTTATATGTGTAAAAGGCGAAGGTACCATTGAGGATTGCAACGGCGAGTCCATGTCACTGCAGACGGGTGATACAATCCTTGTACCTGCTACTGAGACACGTCTTAAAGTAACAGGTAATGTTCGCTTCCTTGAGACGCATTGATAATTGATGACAGAAGATAGAGGATAAAATTCGACCATTGCGAAGTGGGTTGAGGGCTGTGTCCTCTATGGTTCAGGAGAATGCCAATGTAAGATACCTGTGGGGATTCATCAATGAGAGCGGACATGTTGTCCTGCCATTCAATTATGCTGAGGTCAAGGACTTCAGCGATGGGTATGCATGGGTAAGGCCAGAGGTGGGCAGAAGTCCGTTCAATATCAGTAATTGGATGCCATTCTTTATTTCTGAAAGACATCTAAGTCTCCAGAAATAAAGACACATAACCTATAAAAAAGTGATATCTTTCTGTATGGTTACTTGTTTCACTATTCCCAAATGTGAACAAAAACGGCAGATGTGTTCAAAGTAAACCCTGAAAGTTTTTTGTCTAACTTCCAGGGTTCACTTTGAATACCTAAATTCCGCAGCACTTTAGTTTAACTTTTTTATAAGTACCTGAGCAACAAAAAAGTTGCTCAGGATTTTGCTATGTCAGATTTAATATTAGTTGCGGATTTTAGGGAATACATCCTCTTTATGAAAGAGTCACTGAGATTTTATGAGTTACATCAGTACTTCAACCTTGTGGGTTCCTTCACTGAACGGTATGACATTGCCATCTAAAGTGTTTCCGTCAACGGTTACACTCTTCACACCCTTGTTATTTCCATCTGGATTGCAGATGTGAATCTCATAGTCAGCTCCGCGGAACTTGCGTCTTACTGTATATTCCTTGGCTGTGGATGGCAAGCAAGGGTCTATGCGTATGCCATCATAGTCAGGCTTGATACCAAGGATGAACTCGCTTATGGTGTACCACATCCAAGCTGCTGTACCTGTGAGCCATGAGTTCTTGCCTTCTCCTGGACGTGCAGCATCCTTTCCAGCTACCATCTGGCAGTTAACGTAAGGCTCCACTTTATGTAGTGTACTGTATTTCTCTTCTACATAAGATGGAAGAATCTTCTTGTAGTGATTCCAAGCATCGTCGCCTCGTCCTGCTACAGTCTCGCCTATAATCACCCATGGGTTGTTATGGCAGAATATTCCTGCATTTTCCTTGTAACCTTCCGGATAGGATGATATTTCTCCCATTTCGACATGGTAGGTTGTATAGGCAGGATTGTTAAGCACAATGCCATGCTCGCACTCCAGACGCTCTTTCACAGAGTCAAGTGCCTTGCCAACCATGCCGTCCTCAAGCCCGATGCCTGCCATTGTGCACCATCCTTGGCTTTCTATGAATATCTTGCCTTCCTCGTTTTCGTCGGAACCAATCTTGTTGCCGAAGAAATCGTATGCACGGAGATACCATTCTCCATCCCATCCGTATTTCTTTACAGCTTCAATCATGTCGTTGACGCATGCCTCAGCCCTGTCAGCCTCATCGTTCTTGCCAATTTTCCTGCACAGTTCAATATAGTCTTTGCCCGTTACTACAAATAGTCCGGCTATCATCAGTGACTCAGCCTTTGTACCCTCGCTCTTGTTCTCTGTAGTCTGGAAACTCTCGTTGGGATCCCATGAGAAACAGTTGAGGTTGAGACAGTCGTTCCAGTCTGCCCTTCCAATTAGAGGCAGCCTGTGTGGTCCAAGATTTTCAACGACATGGTTGAACGATACCTTTAGGTGCTCAAACAGTGAAACCTCTGATCCTGGTTGGTTGTCAAAGGGTACGGCTTCGTCAAGTATGGAGAAGTCACCTGTCTCCTTTATATATGCTACAGTTCCGAAAATCAGCCAGCATGGGTCGTCGTTGAATCCACCACCGATATCGTTGTTCCCTCGCTTGGTAAGAGGCTGGTACTGATGGTAGCAACCTCCATCAGGGAATTGTGTAGAGGCAATGTCGATAATTCTCTCCCTTGCTCTTTCCGGTATTTGGTGTACGAATCCCACAAGGTCCTGGTTGGAGTCACGGAATCCCATTCCACGACCAATGCCGCTCTCGAAGAATGATGCAGAGCGTGACATGCAGAAGGTGACCATACACTGATACTGGTTCCATATATTGACCATTCTGTCGAGCTTGTCATTACCTGTGCAGACATTGAACTTGCTAAGAAGATTGTCCCAATATGAGTTTAGCTCTGCAAAAGCCTTATCTACCTTCTCTGTGGTGTCAAACTTCGACATCAGACACTCTGCCTTCTCCTTGTTTATAACTTGTGGGGCAGAGAACTTCTTGTCTTGCTCGTTCTCTACATATCCCAACAGGAATATGAAGTCGCGGCTCTCGCCAGGAGCTAATGTAACTTCAATGTAGTGAGATGCTATGGGACTCCATCCGTGGGCATGGCTGTTGCGAGGCTTACCTTCCGTTACGGCTACAGGTGAGGATGTCTCGTTGTAGAGTCCTACGAACGTCTCCCTGTCTGTGTCAAATCCCTGAACAGGTGTGTTCACTGTATAGAAAGCATAATGGTTTCTGCGCTCTCTGTATTCAGTCTTGTGATAAATAGTGGAACCAACGATTTCCACCTCTCCTGTCGAGAAATTGCGTTGGAAATTCTCCATGTCTGTGGCTGCGTTCCAAAGGCACCATTCCTCGTAAGAAAACAGTTTCAGACTCTTTTCCTTGTCTGTGTTATTGGTAAGTGTCATCTTCTGTACCTCAGCCCACGTCTTCAGTGGTACGAAGAACAGGACACTTGCCGTCACTCCATTCTTGCTTCCTGTAATCCTTGTGTAGTTCATTCCGTGGCGGCACTCGTATGAGTCAAGAGGAGTCTTTACAGGCTTCCATCCTGGGCTCCATACAGTATCACCGTCTTTGATATAGAAATATCTTCCGCCGTTATCCATTGGTACACTGTTGTAGCGGTATCTTGTGAGTCTTCTGAACTTTGCGTCCTTGTAGAAGGAGTAACCGCCTGCAGTGTTGGATATGAGTGAGAAAAAATCCTCATTGCCCAGATAGTTTATCCATGGCCATGGTGTCTTGGGGTCTGTTATGACATATTCCCTGTTCTTGTCATCGAAATGACCGTATTTTCTGTTTTCCATTTTATTCTTGTGTTATTGGTTTTGAAGAATCTGCTGTGAATGTTCCTTTACTTTTATTTCCTTAGGTCCCATTACTCTTTCAATAATGCCATTCTCATCAATGATGAAGGTGGTTCTGAATGTTCCCATGTATTTCCTTCCACACATGCTTTTCTCTCCCCATGTGCCGAAAGCTTCGTTAAGGGTATGCTCGGTATCTGCTATAAGATGGAATGGCAAGGCATTCTTTTCTATGAATCTTTTATGTGACTTTCCGTCTTGAACGCTGACTCCCAGCACCTCATATCCCTTGTCGCCTAGCACCTCGTAGTTGTCTCTTAGGTTGCAAGCCTGACTGGTACATCCAGGTGTGCTGTCTTTTGGATAGAAATACAAAACAAGTTTCTTTCCGGCAAAGTCGGAAGCCCTCACTTCTTGACCGTTCTCGTCAATTCCCAGTATGTCTGGGATTCTGTCTCCTACATTCATGCTCATAAATTGCTGTTAGTTATTGATTAATGTGTGTCATCCTTTTATGGAATGTCCTATATAGATGCAAAAATAGGGAAAAAAAATAAGAATGGTGTGCTTTGAAAAGACTTTTTTATATGTACATTGTATAAAAGCTCTTTTTTCTTTCGTTTTATAGCCTCATGGGGATATTGACTTTATTCTAGAAACAAGAAATTTGCCTACTCGTTGGCTATAACGAAATTCTTAACAAGGATATTTGCGTCCGCTAAAAAAGAAAGCCCCGACATCACGTCGGGGCTTACCTCAATTATTGAATGTTTCAGCAGTTTTGAGTTTTATGTAGTTATATATTTTTGAAAATCGTTGATTTCTGTTTGCAAAGATAGGAATTAAATTGATTTGAATCAAATGTTTTATAAAAAAAACTTATTTTTTTCACGTAAACGTTTACACGTAACAGCCTTTGTATTTATAGTGATTTCAGTCTCTGTAAGTCATAAACATGCATAAACCTGACGTGTTGAAAATTTGTTGCAAATGCCTCTTTTCTATCAACAATCATACTAATATCCTTTCTTCGGAACGGAAAAAAATAATTGAAACATGCTATTTTGGGTTAATCACTGCAAAGAACTCTGCACACTTTGTCTTGGAAGTTGCGTGCCTCTGACGAATCTTTTATACCTTGGTTGAAAATGGCGAAACAAAGTTTATGTCCGTTACCGCCTGTGCAATAACCAGCAAGTGTGCAGACCCCCTTCAGCGTACCTGTCTTTGCCCTTACGTTGGCTTTTGCCTTGGAGTTTCTCATTCTCTTCCTTAGTGTGCCATCTATACCAGCTATGGGTAGCGACTCGTATAGATAAGGATATATGTCGTTGTTGTTGAAGGCGTAGCGCAACATCATAACCTCTATCTCGGCAGTGGCGTAATTATACAGGGAAAGACCAGACCCATCAGCTACCCGCAATGCCTTATGGTCACCTCCAGCTTTCTTCACAACCATGTCCATTCTGCTTCTTGCACTTGCAGCCCCAGCATGTCTTCCTCCCTGTCGGTGCGCTATCTGGTAGAATACAGCCTCAGCATAGAGGTTGTTGCTTTTCTTCATCATTTTACCGAGCAATGCGGTAAGTGGACGCTCTATGCAACATAATATGGTTCCTCCATTAGTTGATGTGGATTGTTCCTTGCATGTTCCGTCAAGTACAATGTTCCTTTCTCTGAGAGAGCGGAGTAGGGACTCTACGAATCTGTCTTTCCCATTGACAAGCAACGGACTCAGCACGGGGTTGTCGTCGTCCCAGCACCATCCCTCTCCAAGCCTGTCATTGTCCTTGAACGACATGTCAGCATATATGTTCCCTACGATGGTGTCTGCGTTCAGGCTTTTAATGCTGTCGGCAAAAACATTTACGTCAAGTGAAGAGAATTCAGGGTCGAGGCATCCAATACAATACAGGTTGCCATTTATTATGCGTGTACTGTCACTCATGTTGCCTCTGTATCTTAGTTCTGTGCGCAGTTTATAGCCACTCCCCAGATAGTCGAGGGCAGAAATGGCAGTAAGTAGTTTCATTGTAGAAGCAGGTCTCATCCTTTGTCTCTCGTTGTGGCGGAATAAGACGGAGTCTGCGTCAAGGTCCCAGACCATGAGAGCCACCTGTGACGTTTCGAACAATCTGTCTGCCAATAAAGATTGCAGTCTGAGCCTTACAGCCTCTTCCCAAGGCAAGTGTTGAGCTATGCTGTCCTCTGGCAAGTCTAAATTACCAAGGCTGTCAACTGCCATGGTGTCAACTGCCAGAGAGTCATCATCGTTGTTTGTAGTGCCATCTATTAGAACGTCTTGTGCCTTAATGGTTGTGTTGAACGTGGCAAATGCGACTATGGCAAGTAATTTCAGAAGAATACAATAATGTCTTGTCATGCTGCAAATTTACAAAAAATAAACAATAGTAAGCCATTTGAAAGCGAGAAATAGTGTTTTATAAGGTTCATTGTTGAAAAAATACGAAAAGAAAGAACCATTATATCTCTATTTTTTGTAATTTTGTCGGTTGAAAAATATTTTTTTTAGTTGACGAGTCTACAAGTAAACCAGTTAATGGTGTTCATGGTTGTTGGCAAGCTCAAGCCATAAGAGTATCAACTTGTTAACCCGTTGACTTGTTTACTTGTCAACTTAAAACTTGTATAACTTATGGTATATAAATACGACTTCCTCATAATTGGCGCAGGCGTTGCCGGTATGAGCTACGCATTAAAGGTGGCGAAGGAGAAGAAAGGAAAGATATGTATTATCTGCAAGACCTCTTTCGATGAGGCAAACACTTCTTTCGCACAGGGTGGTGTGGCTTCGGTCACTAACCTCGAAGTGGATAATTTTGAAAAACACATAGAGGACACCATGATAGCAGGTGATTTCATCTCCGACAGAGCTGCTGTTGAACAGGTGGTCAGGATGGCTCCCGGACAGATATGCGAGCTTGTGGAATGGGGTGTCAATTTTGACAGGAAGGCTAATGGCAACTTTGACCTTCATCGTGAAGGCGGACATTCAGAGTTCCGGATTCTTCATCATGCTGATGACACTGGTGCTGAAATCCAGAGAGGACTGATGGAGGCAGTACGTTCCAATCCATTTATAGAGATAAAGGAGAACCATTTCGCAGTGGAGATAATTACCCAGCATCATCTCGGAGTAGAGGTGACAAGGCGGACACCCGATATCGAATGTTTCGGAGCTTACGTGCTCAATCCTGCAACAGAGAAGGTGGATACCTATCTCAGCAAGGTTACGCTTATGTGTACTGGCGGCTGTGGGGCGGTGTATCAGACAACCACCAATCCTGTTATTGCGACAGGTGACGGTGAGGCTATGGTTTATAGGGCAAAGGGCACAGTGGCAGACATGGAGTTTGTACAGTTCCATCCGACTGCTCTCTATCATCAGGGAGAGACCCATCCTGCTTATCTAATAACAGAGGCAATGCGTGGCTATGGTGGGATATTGCGATTGCCCGATGGAGAGACTTTCATGGAGAAATACGATGAGAGGCTTTCACTTGCCCCGAGAGATATTGTAGCGAGGGCTATCGACAAGGAAATGAAGAAGCATGGCCTTAACCATGTGTGCCTTGATGTCACCCACAAGAATCCGGATGAGACAAGACACCATTTCCCGAACATATACCAGAAGTGTCTGTCTATAGGTATTGACATTACAAAAAACTATATTCCCGTGAGACCAGCTGCTCATTATATGTGTGGAGGTATCAAGGTCAATCTCGATGGCTGCTCAAGCATTAAGAGACTCTATGCCATTGGCGAATGCTCATGCACAGGACTTCATGGAGGCAATCGTCTTGCATCCAATTCACTTATTGAGGCTGTCGTTTATGCAGAGACAGCAGCCCGTCATAGTCTTGAGCATATAGACGACTATTCCTTCAACACGGATGTTCCAGAATGGAATGATGATGGCACAATGACCAATGAGGAGAAGGTCCTCATTACACAGAGTGTTAAGGAAGTCGGTGAGATAATGTCCAACTATGTTGGTATCGTAAGGAGTGACCTTCGTCTCAAAAGGGCATGGGACCGACTTGACTTACTGTATGAGGAGACAGAAGCTTTGTTCAAGAGGGTCAAGGCAAGCCGTGACATCTGTGAACTAAGGAATATGATAAATGTTGGATATCTGATAACGAGGTGGGCTATTGAGCGTAAGGAGTGTCGTGGCCTCCATTTTACCACTGATTACCCTCTCCATGCCTACGACAAATGATTTTAGGTGAGGAGTTGTGTTAGGGAAGTTAAGAAGGATGTTCTGAAGGGGAGTTATGATGGGCCATTCTTTTTTAATGGTTTAATGGTGTCAGGTCATTAGTGTCCCGTTAAAATTGGGACGAAGTTTAATTTAATCAAAAAGTCCTTCAAATAGGGGATAATCGAGTTCTTTGACATCGTTGAAATTAGTCTTTTCGAAGAGATCTCTCAGTGGAGTCTTATCCGTTAGTGAGATGCTCAAAATCTGCAGGACCTCATAGGTTCGCCTTAGTTGCATGTCGTATTGAACTATGGCGACCAGGCAGTAAGTTATGATTGGAGAGCAAATTTGTATTCTGACAGCGTTCTCTGTAGTGCCCCAGAACTTCTTAATTTTGAGGTGCTGCTTGAGCTACTTGAAGAACAACTCAATCTGCCATCGGTTCTTGTAGAGATTGGCAATTTCGAGAGAAGTAAGATGAAATGCATTTGTCAAAAATGCGAAGTCTCTATCTTGCTCGTCATCGTGGAATCTCACAAGTCGCAGCTTCTTAGGATACTTCTTCTGTGTGTTCACATCCGTGAGTTCGATAACGGAATCAGAAAGCACATTCTTAGGCAATCTACGCTTCCATTTTGTACACTTGTACTGCAAGTTCTTCTTCGCCCGAACTACGAAGTATGATTCATTCAGACAAATCTTGTAGAGTTCCTTGAATACATTGTAGCCACGGTCAAATACGTAGTAAGAGCCTGATTCAAAGGGAATCTCCTTCATTGTCTTTGAATCGTGTACCGATGCAGTCGTAATATGGAAGAAAGCTGGGACCTGGGACTCCAGATCGTAAAGAACGCGCCTTAACGCCTCCTTTCTTCTTGCGGAACTTTGCCCACCAAAACACGGACAAGCAGAGCGGAATCGTTGTTAAATCAAACGCATAAATATTGCCCTTCAGCTTGAAGATGTCAGTTGCTCGTTTCTTGCGAGCCTGTTCCGTCATGAAGAAGGCAAAGTCTTCAAAGATCCTGTAGTCACGATTCTGATTCGCTGTGGCAAATGTCGTTTTCACTATTGGATTACGCCCCATGCCTAGATGGCAACATTTGGATTGGTGAGCCTCCAATGCAACGACAACATCACGCAGACTCTCACGATTACAGAGTTGTCCGAACATGAGTGCCATGAGCTGATTCCAGCAAGTGAATGACTTGACATACCTGTTTCCATCATACTTGTCAACCAAGTGACGGAACTTGTTGTTGTCGAGAAATTCAACCAATTGAGCGAATACATATTTGTCTTTGTTCATAGAGCAGTCCATTTATGGGCTGCAAAATTACAAATTCAAATCGTCGCACATGAAAAATTAATTCTAATAGACTATGTTTCAACTATTTCAAAGACAGACTTGCCTACTTTTACGGGACAATAGTGATTTGAACTAAAGAAATTCTATAACCTATGAACTTGAAAGTAAAATTTATCTTGACCTATGTAGCTGGAATAGTTACAGGAATTGTGTTGTTGTTTGTGGTAGGCTTTTTTATGGCAAAATCACAAGCAACGTCTGCATCAAATGATGATATAGTAATGTTTGAAAAGCCTCGTGGCATTGTACCGGGCAAGGTCTTTGAGGTAATGCAGGTGCTGTCTGATGGAAGCGCATTAGCTACAGTTGACGATTTTGAAAGTGGTAATTTAGGAACAATAGTTCTCTTTGTAGGTGATGAAAGTACTTCTTATTATGACAGTCAAAAGATAAATGTGCCAGCAGGAAAAGTTGTAAAGCAAGTAGGAACTTACAGCTATATGGCACGTAATGAAATGTACAAAACGGTGCCTGTTGTTGAAATAATGGCAGAGTAAATGGAAGAGATAAAGCACACTTATACGATACAATGGGTCGGTCCTCTTACATATGACGAATACAAGGAGTATGTTAAGGGGACTGACACTATTGCACCAAGTTATTTCAACTTCTATTACTTTGAAGCTCGAAAGGATGCCCGGTGTCGCTGGCATCGTTATGTAGGAATACATAAACAGAATGATGGTATCGAGAAGAGGTTGAATCCAAGGCACGAACATTTTAGTGAGTTTCTTGACTGCAAGGATTTGAGAATATGGATAGGCAGTTTTGCAGATACAAAGAATCAAAAAGCAGACCGTATAGAAATGGTAGAAACATTGCTTATCCGAGCATATAAGAATATGCTTACGGTGAATGATAGAAAAAAGCGTTCACTGCCGTCGTGTTCTGTTTGTATCATCAATATGTGGTTTGATAAATGTGAGAGGCTAAAAAACTATAAAATAGAGAGACCTTGCTTTGATGACGTTGTGCTCTATTATCATGAGGATAAAATATTTAAGCGAGGCAATCTATCAAGGGTTATTTATAATGATTAGATTATAGAGCTATGGGAGAAAACAGCTATTTGAAAGATAAGTTTCGTGCTGATATCTTCAAGGAGATTGAAGAATATATCGGGCATGTTTATGGTGATGATTACCATGGTAATGATAAACTTATAGTTAATCCGTTTGACATGAGTGTTTCGCATGGTACACGTTCTGTTGATGAGATTGAAAAGAAATATGACTATTTTGATACGTTTGGATTGATAAAGCGTGATGGTGAGTTTACGTTTACACCTGACCCTGTCGGAATAGAGTGTGTTGTATTGCATTATTTTCCTGACACAAGGGTTTCTTTGTTTGTTGATAATGCAATAAAGGCTATAAATAAGTTTATTAACACTCACGGATATAGCCAAGAGGCTGAATTTAGTTTCATGTTAAGAAAGATAGAGTTCTACACATATTGTCCTTCAGAAATGGAAACCATAAAAGCAGAAGATAATGATGAAGAACTGGATATAGAAGGGATTGATTGGGAATGCAGAAAGATGCGACCATTCTTATACAATTCCAATAGTAAGGGATTTGTTGTACGAGAAGACAAGTTAGTTAGACTCGCAGCAGAGCTATTGTTGGATCACGATGACTTCATGTCGGATGAAAAGATATAAAGCGAAGTTTACGAAACGCTCTATTCAGCTATTTGTAAAGTATGGGGATGCTCACTTATTCTTTATTTGTGTTTTTAGCAGCACTCAAGATAAGTGAATTTTGTGACACATGCAAGTATTGGATAATTTGTTGTTATCCAACGACTTGCTTTCTTGTAACATTACAAGTCTGCTAATTAAAGGAAATAAAAGTACAATATGGCAACAACACACGAGGATTATAAAATATCACGTTTACCTAATACATTTTATCGTATTAGTAAAACAAGTCATTTTTTCGGTGATGACACATACGAGCATTATTTTTATATCAATGGTAACAAAAAAAATATTGGTAAATATACATACCAAAAATGTTTAATATATAAAAATTTCGTTAGTTTACTAAACCGGGCAAGTAGCATACATTATACAGAGATAACTAATATGTTAGCTCGTAAAAAAATAAAAAAAATATGTAGTTTGCTGGATAGTTTGACACTTGATCAAATTATAGGCGATTGGACATCTTCTCCGACGTTCAAATTTGTAGATGATGGATATTGGCGATTGAATGGATTTCGTGAGCCATATAAAGAAAATGGACAATATATAAACTATGTTGATATAGACTTTATAACAGATAAAGGTAACGTTTTTTGCAGCTTTCGCGACCATATAGAAATGATAGATTTAAGCAGAGAGGAATACAATTGCATCTTAAACTATATAAGAGTCTACTTTTTGGTTAATTTACATTGGATGGGAAGAACTGAAAAATTTATTATTGGTAATGACCCATGGTGCATCGTTAGAGCTCATAATAATGGATGGATATAAAAGTAAAATAACATTTGAGTACAATCCAATTAGCAAACAGACGTTACTATAACCGAAAATATACTTTAAGACTTTTACTGAGATTCTTATCATGAAAGTAGAAATAAAAAATGAGTAAGAAATATATATCAGTTTGACTATAAAAGGAATGATACTTCTGATCTGTCCGATAGAGAAGTTTCTGCTCTTATGTATAGGTGTTGTAAGGAGACTTGATGTACCTTTTTAATAAGTGATGACTGATTATATAAAAACAAACTACATATACACCTCAATTCCATTCACCTCAAATATACAGACATCGCGAAGCTGCCGGATTTCATTGGAGTCCAGCAGCTTCATTCGTCTTGTGCCTTTATAGAAATCATATTTGATGGAGATGCAGCGGTGTCAGGACTGGATCTCACCGCGGCGAGTCCATAGACGGATGTCGATGGGTTCGGGACTGGTTAGGATTTTGCGGAGGATGGTGATGTGTATTGATTGCATAATGATGGGCGTTAATCGAAGGTGCGGTGGAATGGATCATCGAAGATGTTGTTGCCGTAGTCGATGATGATTGGGAAATGATGGCTGCTATATTTGTACTTGAACTTGATGCTGTTCGTGGCGTTGTCTGCATCGGAGATTTCACTGTTTATGTCAGTGATGGTGATGGATGCCAGGGCATCACCTATCTCAACGATGTTAACATAGCGAGAAAGGAGGAGTTGGGAGAAGTGTTTGGTTTCCTCGAAGGTAAGCATCGAGGACTCCACGTCATACTCGTAGGCTGACTTGTCATCATAGAAGGTGGTGACACCGAGCGAGGTGGCAGTGGAGCGGTCGAGGTCGAGCTTGCTCTTGGTGATGCAAGTGAGATGTATGTATTCGTCGCAGTTGAATTCATTGTGCACGAGCAGCGTGCGGTTCGGCGTGTGGTCAGTGACATAGAATGTCTTGGCAAGAAAGCCACGATGTACGGTGAACTGGAGCAGTCGGCACTTGCTGCCGATGTGGGTTTCTATAGCAATAGGACTTATAATGTCACGTATCAAGGTGGAGTTCTTGGTGTCCACTCCATTGATGACAACCTGATAGAGATTGCTCGACAATTCTTCGCATTATTGGCTGCACTCGGCAATGCCCAAGCGAGCTTGGCATTGCTCTCGCTTGCACAACAATTCAACCTGTCTTGAACTTCTTTTGCCGAAGTGATATTCTGAATTAAAAGTGGTGTGTACCATAATCTTGAAATTTTATTTGTTCGACTTAAAAGTGAAGCACCGAAGTGCTTTTGTAATTTTTACGTGCATACAAGGAGCAGCAAGGAGAAAGCATGTAAATGCAAGGGATAGCCAAGATTATTTCATCCTTCGGGCTTGAAAGATTTTGGAATGAGGCAAACCTGCCCCAAAAACTTTTGAAAAAAACTTAGGCTAAGCGTGGAGCGCGACCCTTTCAGAATGCCGCTTGCGCTAACTTTGCAAAGGAAAAATCATAAGCATTACATTTGGTAAGTGCTTCACGTCGAACAAATAAAATGATTTGGTACAAAGAACACCACTTCAGAATATTACTCTGGAATAATAAAAGAAGAAGACTGGTGATATGAATTGTGCAATCTCTGTTGTCATCATAGGATGGGATGGCTACTTCTTTCATGATGAAATCGTGGCAGACAGATACCTATCTTTTAGGCAAGCAGAAAGGTGGATGTGCTTGTGGCTACAAAAATGAACATCAGCAGTATCGGAGTTCATTCACTAATGAGAGTGTGGAACGGATAAGAAAAGGCAAATATGAATACTTGTCGTTTGGGTGGCGAAATAAAAGCCGATTCGTCCACAGACATTGCATGGGAGGGTGGAACAAGCTACCAAGATAACAGCATAGGAAAGATGCACAAAGTGCAGGAAAGGCGGTACGCCACGCCTTACTCCTTTGAAAATCGGGATTGTTACCTTACGTTGTTGACTCTCACGCCTGAGAGATTGCAAAAGCTGAAGGTGCGAAGAGCGAAGCGAAGGAGGTGCTGAAGACGGAGCATACCGCTGAAAAAAAAGAAAAGCCTTCATCCTGCGTTGGGCGCAAGACAAAGGCGTATAGAAAAGGGTGATTAGGCAATATTCCGCTTCATAAATTATTCTGGAACTTTAATGGTTTTGGTCACAGATATTACGCCTCTCCCATTACACTTTTCGCAGATAATGTCTAAAGGAGAACAATCAGTGCAAAATGTATCATTCCAGCCAGTACCACTACATTCCCCACAAGAACAAGGCACTTCTTTTAGTTCCAGTTTAACCTCGTCAGGTACCAAACGAGAACTTCTACCAGTTCCGTTGCAATACCGACATTTTGTCTTTATTAACCCCCGACCATTACATGTATGACAGACAGGTTTACCTGTACCATTACAGAAAGAACATTTTTCATAAGTAACCACGATTTTCTCTTTAAAGCGTACCCTGTTATAATATTGTTGCCTTTCAAGATACATCTTTCTCTCTATGGGAGAACTATTGTGATATAGCAAATTATTATTTGATTCTTTACTTTGTTTGTTATTCCTCCACCTATCACAACTTCGATATGCTTCATCAGCACATGAAACACATCCTTTCAATGATATAAATCCTATAAAGAAAACAAAAACTATGAAGAGAATGCCATTAACACATCCACGTCCATAATCATCATGATAGCTCATGTCGTTTTATGATGCAATTTAAGTTGCCAATTTGACGATAACTTTAAAAATACACTTTTCCTATTCCAGACAAATATACTTCATACTCACACATATCCTTTAGCCTTTCTGGTACATTATAACCGCAGGATAAAGCATAAAAACTACAATTCCACCATCGTTGATTATTATAATATGCCTTTATAACAACTTGTCCGAGATCAGAAATCATTGCTTTCATTTTTATAGATCTAAATTGTCCATTTTTAACATATACTCCAGTGATAATCTGTAATTGCTCTTCGGCTTGATTTCTTCGTTTTTGAATATTACTTGGGTCCATAACCTCCATTTTTGGAACGTACACTGATCCATTGGGTACGGTTGGAGCAGGCTTGTATGTTGTAAACAAATCACTATATGACTGTGCAAATGAAGATACAGAAAGCATTGTTGCAGAGACTAAAACAAAAAACTTTTTCATATTTTTATGAATTTGATTAATTTAAATTCAAAATTAATATTTTACATTTCCCCTCCCCACGATTATATATTATTTAACTATAAATTTAACATATTATCTCACTCCACCAATCGTAATTGGATATAAATCGTGCTGTGGGAACTTCTCGCAGCCGATATAGAGTGTGTCGAAGGCATCGGTGCCGTCGGTACGGTGTTCGAGAAGGTCTTCTTCGGATTCTGGCTGCTTCTCCATAGACTTGTTCTTGCGGAAGCCGTTGCGACCTCGCTCCACTCCTGCGGACTGGATGGCGAGTATAAGGTCATCTTTGTTTTGGCGGTTGAAGTACGGCATCAGGCGTTGCTTCCCGGCAAAACCCTGATTGATGAGAAGGTATTTCTCAGCATGGCGCATCGGATTACCGAGATACACGTCGATGACCTGCCATCCGTGGCGCTCGAACTCGTGAGCCACCACCCAGTGGAAGTCCTGGTCGTTCACGGCATAGTTAGAGCCGATAGCTGTGGCATCGTAGTAGTAGATGACCGTCTTGTTAGGATGCGGAGCATAGTAAGTGCAGAAGTCGGCTACGAGCGCAGGGATTTTGCGCTCGAACTTCACATAGAACGATTTGAGGATGTTCAGGCGGTTGGTACGAGGCTGACCGCACACAATCCAGTTGATGTTGGCATTGTAGTCCATGCCAATGCAGAGAGGCTGCATAGGGTCGATGTTCGAGTCCGTGCGATAATCTAGCGAGCTGTTGAGCGTGGAGAACTGGTTGTTGGCGTGGATGGTGTAAAGATCCTGCTGCGCCTCCTTGATGATGCGGTCGTAGCCGAGCGAGTCGAGGTAGTCGAAATCCGACGCATCATATTTGTGGTACTCCTGCATGGACGAGTAGAAGCCATCGTGCGAGATGCCGATCTTCTGACAGAGGATTGACGTCTGGAATGTCTTCGGCGTGAGGTCGCGCTTCATCTGCGGGTCTTAAGGTGAAATAACCTAATAACCTCACACCTAATAACCTCACATGACATTTTGCTCCTTTTAACTCCTCTTCATAAATTCTTTTTAACTACCTTTTTACTTCTTCTTTTACCTCCATTTATCTTCCTTTATTGCCTCTTTTTTATATTTGCTACTTCAGGAACTTGAGTAAATAAATTGAGGGCGTGTCACATTTATTTGATGTGAACACGCCCTATTATGAAAGGACTATATTATGACATGCAGAACATGCTTCTGCCAAATGTCCATTTATATGTCAGTGATGATTAAAAGATTAATCAAGAATTATTGGCTTGTATTTAGGAACAAGAGTCTTCATCACTGTCCATCCGATGAGGTAAGCAACGGCGCAGATGCAGAAAATAATCATGTATCCGGCAGGTTTACCCTCGAATCCCATGAATGTGAACGCAGCCCCCTGAGACTCGGCATAAGTAAACAATGTTCCAGAACCCTTGTTTATGAGGAATGAGCCTACGCCACCAGCCATAGAGCCAATTCCTGTGATGGTAGCTACAGCTGATTTCGGGAACATGTCTCCGGTTGTAGAGAAGATGTTGGCAGACCAAGCCTGATGTCCTGCGCCTACAAAACCTATAATGATGGCAGGCCACCATGCACTATACTGTCCCAATGGCTGTGCGAAGAGTGCCAGCATGGGGAAGAATGCGAATATGAGCATTGCAAGCATTCTGCCATGATATGGGTTCATGCCTTTTCTCTCGACAAACAGTTTTGGCAGATATCCACCGAACATGGAAAGTACTGTCACGATAGCATATAATGTGAATATGAGAGCAATACCCATGCTGGAGTCAGAAGTGTAACCATACTGATCGGAGAAATATGCAGGAGCCCAGAACAGGAAGAACCACCATACGCCATCTGTCATGAACTTGCCGAATACGAAAGACCAAGTCTGACGATAGGAGAAAGCTTGCAGGATACTCATCTGTTTTTCCTCTTGTACCTCTTTGGGAGCTGTCTCTTCCTCGTCGTCCTGATTTACATACATAAGCTCAGCCTCGTTTACGTGTTTGCTCTTTGCTGGTTTGTCATAAACGAAAATCCATATTCCAGCCCAGATGAATCCGAGTGCACCGATAATGATGAATGCCATTTCCCATCCTACAGCCTTTGCAATGAGTGGAATGGTTGCAGGAGCGGCAAGAGCTCCCACGCTTGCACCAGAGTTGAATATGGATGTTGCGAAGGCACGGTCTTTCTTGGGGAAATATTCTGCTGTAACCTTTATGGCAGCCGGGAAGTTGCCAGCTTCTCCAAGTGCCAGGACGCAGCGGCAGAAGAGGAATGCATACATGCTGATTGTGGATATCATTATGGCAGAATCGCCAGTAGCTCCAATAAGAGCCTCTTTTGAGGAGAAGTCTCCACCCATCCATCCTTCTGTGAATACTCCGCAGAAAGCATGGAGGACTGCACCGAGTGACCAAATGATAATAGCCCATAGGTAACCTTTCTTTGTTCCCATCCAGTCAACGAACTTACCAGCAAAGAGGTTGGCTACGGCATATAAGATAGAGAACACCGCCGTGATGTTTCCGTATGTTTCGTCGTTCCAATGGAATTCAGGAGAAATAAAGTCTTTCCATGTAAGAGAGAGAACCTGACGGTCCATGTAGTTCACTGTTGTCGCAAAGAAAAGCATTGCGCACATCACCCAACGCCAGTTGGTCATTTTTGTAGTTTGTATTTTGCTCATTGTTGTTATTAGGTTATGATTGTCTTTAATAGATTACGTTGTTTCAGGATATAATCTTCCTCATCACGTAGCGTGACGAGGAAGATGTTTCATTTATTCAAGGTCTGGAATCTTAACTACCTGCATGTCGTTGTATATGAGGTTTTCTCCTGCCATACCCCAGATGAATGTATAGTTGCTTGTACCGGCTGCACAGTGAATAGACCATTCTGGAGCTATGACAGCCTGCTCGTTGTTCAGCCATACAGGACGAGTCTCCTGTGGCTCTCCCATCATGTGCAGAATTTTTTGTCCTTCTGGTACATTATAATATATATATGTCTCCATCCTACGAGTGTGGGTATGTGCAGGCATGGTGTTCCATACAGAGCCTTCTTTCAGTTCTGTAATGCCCATCTGCAACTGACATGTGCGCACTCCAGCCACGCCGTCAATTATCATCTGGTGTATTACCCTGTCGTTGCTTTCTTTGAGTGAACCAGCGTGTATGTTGTTAGCCTCCTTTAGTGTCACCTTCTTTGTGGGATAAGTCTGGTGTGCGCAGGCACTGTTCATATAGAACTTTGCCGGGTTTGCCGGGTCGTTGCTTGCAAGTGTTATCTCCTTGTCGTTCTTTTCGTCTGCCCTACCCACGTATAGAGCTTCCTGGAAGTCGAGCACATACTCCTTGCCATCCACTGTTACAGTACCTTTTCCTCCGATGTTTATGATACCCAGCTCTCGGTTGTCAAGGAGGCGTTTCTTGTCCTGTGGCTTGTCGGTATAAAGAGGAGCTATGGACGTGAGCTTTATGGGAGCAACTGTAGGCATTGCACCTCCTATAAGGAATCTGTCAAACAATGTGTATGTCCAGTTCACCTCCCCTGGAGCGAATACTTTTTCTATTGCGTATTCCTTTCTGATGCGTGCTGTTGTGTAGTGCTTTGCATCTTCCGGGTGACTTGCATACCTGACATTGTAGTTTGTGTATGCGTTTTCAGCCTTTACCTCGTAGCTTTTACAGCCACAGCCTTGTGCCGATGCCATTACCACGGCGAGGCACATTGATACAGTAATTACAATCCTTTTCATTATCATGTCTTTTTTCTTATTGTCGTTTTGGTTTATTATTTCTCTGTTCTTGCAGCCTTTTTCTCATCCTTTACTATCTGTCTGCGGTTGTACACCATCAATGCAATTGTTATTACGACAAGAATTGCAGGTCCGATGTATTTGAGATAGCATGTAAGTTTGTATATGCTCCATCCGATGAGTGAAGCAGCGAAATCAATAGCCCCGCCAGAGAATCCGTCTGGAATGTGTGCAGCCTTGTCCTGTGTTGCAGCATATACGGCGTTGGCTGCCAGTGTGAAGTCATCAGCCATGTCAGTAACGAAATATAATCCAATGACGAGAGCCACTAGACCTATTATAAATGTCTTTACAACGTTGCCTTTAGTGAATGGCAGGATGAGTGGGAAAAGGTAGAACATTCCCGCAAGTGATGCAAGCGGCAGGAACTGGTTCCCTGGTAGGAATACCGCAATGGCAAGTATGGTTGGTATGAGAAGCAGTGACACCACGAGTGTAGTGGGATGACCGATAACGAGGGCCGGACTCATGCCTATGCTTACCTTCTTGCCGTTGAACTTTTTGTTTACAAGGTCTTTTGTCTTTTCGGATATTGGCATCAGACCGTCAATAAACAGTTTCGTGATTCGTGGAATTAGTTCCATTACTGCACCCATGGTAACTCCCAGCCCGAGTATTTCTTTCACTTCGAGTCTTGCAGCCACACCTATTAATGCTCCAACGATGACTCCGAGTACCAGTGGCTCTCCCAGTACTCCGAATTTCTTTTTCATTCCCTCAGCGTCAATGTCAAGCTTGCTGAATCCTGGAATCATGTCAAGCAACTTGTTAATGACGATGGCGAAGGGCACGAAGCTCTGGCAGAAAGGCTGTGGTATGGATATACCGTCAAGGTTCTCGTAATAGCCTTGGAATTTGTCAGCTGTAAGGTCAGCCATTACAAGTGTTATGATATAGCATATTATTGCAGCGAAATATCCCCATGCGAGACTTTCACCCATTACGAAATACGCTACTGCTCCTATGAAGGCGAAATGCCAGTAGTTCCATAAATCAATGTTGACGGTTCTTGTTGTCTTGGTGATAAGCATCAGGAAGTTAATGCCGAGACACACTGGTATTATCAGTGCACCTACAGCTGTGTTGTAAGCAACGGCTGCCGCTGCCGGCCATCCCATGTCAAACACTTTAAGTTGCAGATGATAAATCTTTGATATTGCAGTCAGCGGGTCACTGAAATTGTTTGTCAACAGGGCTGTTACTATTCCAAGTCCCACGAAACCCACTCCCACATATAGTCCGGATTTAAGGGCTTTGCCGAATTTCATTCCGATGCACAGACCTATTATTGTGAAAAGGATAGGCATCATCACAGCAGCCCCAAGGCTGATAATGTAGCTAAAAACTTGTTCCATGTAATTTGATGATTTGTTATCTTTAGGTAGTTCTACGATTTTGCAAAGTTAGTGAAAGTCGAAGACAATACAAAATAAAAGACGAAGTTTTTTGTTTTTATTGTTGAGACGCATCCTAAATTATGTAAAGTTAGTTAAAGTCGAAGACAATACAAAATAAAAGACGAAGTTTTTTGTTTTTATTGTTGAGACGCATCCTAAATTATGTAAAGTTAGTTAAAGTCGAAGACAATACAAAATAAAAGACGAAGTTTTTTCTTTAGTTTCGCATGTCTCCGACAAGCTGTCAGTTGACAAGTCAACGAGTTGCTACTCTTCTTACTATGTTAACCCTAAAAAAGCAGGAACAAAAACGATTGCTCCTGCCATGATATCTTAATATTTTGGTCAATCTTGGAAATAAACCCTCTTTACTCTTGAACTTATTCCCGTAAGTATCTCGTATGGAATGGTGCCAAGAGTGTCGGAGAGCACAGTTACCGGAAGTTTGTCTCCGAATATTTCCACAGTGTCTCCCTCCTTGCATCCTATTCCTGTCACGTCAATCATGGCCACGTCCATACAGATATTTCCAACGTATTCAGCTTTTTTGCCATTTACGAGACAGTAACCATGTCTGTTGCCGAGGTGTCTGTTCAGTCCGTCAGCATATCCTATTGGTATTGCAGCGATAACGCTGTCATGGTTTATGATGCCCTTGCGCGAATATCCAACAGTGTCTCCTGCCTTCACATTCCTTATTTGCAGTATGGTGGTTTTCAGCGTGCATACATTGTTTATTATACTGTTGTCACGAGGGTCAACACCGTACAGTCCAATGCCAAGGCGGCACATGTCCATCTGTCTTTCGGGGAAATGCTCTATTCCAGCTGAGTTGTCCATGTGCATCAGTATCTTGTGGTTGAAAGCATTTTGAAGCTTTTCCGCACCCTGTCTGAATAATTTATATTGTTCGTCGGAGAAAGAGTCAAAGCTGTCACTGTCTGAACCCACGAAATGCGAGAATACAGAACGTGGTATCACTGCGTCCTGCTTCTTTAGTATATTGATAAGCTCTTCAATGTCTGTTTCCGGATTGAAACCAAGCCTGTGCATTCCTGTGTCAAGTTTTATATGTACAGGATAGCCTGTTATTCCCTCTTTCCTTGCAGCTTTGACCAATGCGTCAAGGAGTCGGAAAGAATATATTTCAGGCTCAAGCCCATAGTCGAAGATTGTCTTGAAGGCAGACATCTCGGGGTTCATTATCATGATGTTAGATGTTATGCCGTTTTTTCTCAGTGTAACTCCTTCGTCAGCCACGGCCACGGCAAGATAGTCAACCCTATGGTCTTGCAGCGTCTTTGCAATCTCCACGGCTCCAGCCCCGTACCCATCGGCTTTTATCATGCATGTTAGTTTTGTGGTAGGAGTTAGTAACGACCTGAAATGGTTTAGGTTTCCCACGACAGCATTTAGATTTACCTCCAGTATAGTCTCATGTATTTTCTTGGCAAGAAGTTCTGTCAGATGGTCAAAGCCGAAACTTCTGGCTCCCTTAAGCAATATCACTTCATCGTGCAAGTTGTGAAACACGTCGCTTTCTGTAAAATCCTTAAGGTTGTCGAAGAAGTATCTTTCTCTGATGTCTATTCTGTCTCTGTTGGCTGATATTCTCGGACCTATTCCTATCAGTTTGTCCACTTCCCTTTCTCTAGTCAGCTTTGACACTTCGGAGTAAAGTGTTTCCTCGTCTTCACCACTCTGATAAATATCGCTCAGTATGAGTGTTCGTTTGCGTCCCTTGTGGTCTTGACGTCTGTTCATGAAGTCAAGGGCTATGTCAAGCGAGTTTATGTCTGAGTTGTAAGAGTCGTTGATAAGTGTGCATCCATGCTGTCCTTCCTTCACCTCAAGTCTCATGGCAACCGGTTCAAGGTTGCCCATTCCCTTGTTCAGGTCATCAGTGTCTATTCCAAGGTAGAGAGCTACGGCGAGGCATGTTATGGAATTGTATATGGAAGCCTCGTCAATGAATGGCAGTTTGTATGTGCCATCTACACCTTTATATATATAATGTATGATGGTAGAGCTGTCATATTTCTCTGTCTCACTTATAAACAATGCCGCCCTTTTGTCTCTGAGCGACCAACTTATCTGCTCTCCTTTGTAGGCATATTGCGAAATGCATCTGTTTATGATTTCATCGTCCATGCAATAGACGACGGCATTGGTGTCATGAAACAGGTTGAGTTTTTCCTTGCATTTCGCCTCCATGGATGGGAAATTCTCCTGATGTGCGGCTCCAAGGTTTGTTATTACTCCGATAGTTGGCTGGATGATGCCTCTAAGAGCTGCCATCTCACCCTGTTGGCTGATACCAGCCTCGAAGATTCCTATTTCTGAGTTCTCGTCAAGCAGCCATACACTGAGAGGGACTCCCGTTTGAGAATTGTATGAGCGTGGTGAGCGTGTGGTTTTCATGTGTGGAGACAATAGTTGGTTGAGCCATTCTTTCACTACTGTCTTGCCATTTGAACCCGTGATGCCTATTATTGGAATGTCAAACTCGTCGCGATGCCTTTCAGCAAGTCGTTGCAGAGCCTCTCTGCTACCAACCACCTTCAGGAAGTTAGCATCTGTGTAAATACTGTTGGCATCGTCCGGCACTTTCTCCACTACGAAGTTTCTTACACCGCGTCGGTATAGTTCAGGTATGAAATTATGTCCGTCGTTTCGCTCTGTCTCTATTGCGAAGAAAAGAGTCTCCTCCGGAAAGCGAAGGGAGCGGCTGTCTGTTAGCAGGAAGCCTATTGACGCAGGTCTTTCACCATAGCGTCTTGCCCCAATCAGCGTGGTGACTTTCTCTATACTATAGTTCATTATTTCTAAATGTTTGTTCGTACGAGATACAAAATTAATATAAAAATCCGAGTGGGCGAAAAGAATGCAGAATATTTTTTTCCATTCCTTTATCTTATGTAGAGTCTATGGTGAGCGATAATCAACTTGTCACTTTCGTGAAGTTCAAGGAAACTCCTGACTGCATGTCAGGGACATGCGAAAATGGAATACAAATACATGTACTTTGTTGACATTTGTCCCGCTTATTTTGACTATATGAAGTATGTGTTTTGTAACTCCGGAAATTTTTCATAACTTTGCAGAAATAACTACTAACATCATATAATAGCTATGAAACGATTTTTTTTATTTATTTTGTCTTTAGTGACTCTCCTGTCAATCAATGCAAAGACAGTGGTGGTGGAAACGAGAGGAATATCCCTTGTTATCAACGCTGAAGAAGGAAAATCTCCTCAATATTTGTATTTTGGGGCAAAACTCAAGGCAGGAGATGTAGAGCGTCTTCAGAACCCACGTGAGGGACGTATGGATGTATATCCTGCTTACGGACTGAATCCTCAGGCTGAGGCGGCTCTTGCCATGCGCCATGCAGACGGCAATATGTCAACAGCCCTTGTGGTGACAGGCATAGACGAGTCGGTAGAAGGAAGCTCTAAGGTAACTGCAATTCATCTTAAAGACCCTGTATATCCCGTTACGGTTGATTTGAAATACAGGACATATCCTGATGCGGATATGATAGAGGCCTGGACAGAGATAACAAATAATGAGAAACAGGTTGTGACACTTACTCGTTTTGCGAGTGCCATGTTGCCTGTGCGACGTGGAAACGTTTGGCTGTCCCACCTCTATGGCTCATGGGCTAATGAGGCTATTCTGGCAGAGGAACCACTTCTGGCAGGCGAGAAGGTTATTAGGAACACAGATGGCACACGCAACTCTCATACAGATCATGGTGAGGTGATGCTTTCGCTTGACGGCAAGGCAAAGGAGAACAGTGGCGACGTTATAGGAGCGGCACTCTGCTACAGCGGTAATTACAAGCTGCGGATTTGTACAGACGACACGGAATATCACTATCTTTTCGCCGGTATCAACGAAGACAATTCCGAGTATCATCTTAAAAAAGGCGAGACATTCGTTACTCCTCCCCTTGCCCTTACCTTTTCAAAGGAAGGACTGTCAGGTGCCAGTCGCAATTTCCACAAGTGGGGACGTAAGTACAAGCTCATGCATGGCGACAAGGAACGTAAGATACTTTTGAACTCATGGGAAGGGGTCTATTTCGACATCAACGAGGAAGGCATGGACCAGATGATGGGCGATATAGCAAGCATGGGAGGAGAACTCTTCGTTATGGACGATGGATGGTTCGGTGACAAGTATCCCCGCAAGACAGACAATTCATCGCTTGGCGACTGGGTTGTTGACCGCAACAAATTGCCTAATGGCATAGGCGGACTCATAGACGATGCAAAGAAGCATGGGATAAAATTTGGTATTTGGGTGGAGCCAGAGATGGCAAACACTACGAGCGAGCTATATGAGAAACATCCAGAGTGGATTCTGAAGGCACCGAATCGTGAGCCGGTTCTTGGCAGAGGAGGCACCCAGGTAGTACTTGACCTTGCCAATCCGAAGGTTCAGGATTTCTGTTTTGGAGTTATAGACAACCTCATGACGGAGTTTCCGGCGATAGACTACATCAAATGGGATGCCAACATGCCCGTGTCTAATCATGGTTCGCAGTATTTGCCAATGAAAGACCAGAGTCATTTATATATAGAATACCACCGTGGTTTTGAGAAAGTATGCAAGAGACTTCGTGCCAAATATCCAGACCTGACAATACAGGCTTGTGCCAGTGGTGGCGGTCGCGCCAACTGGGGAGTACTTCCATGGTTTGATGAGTTCTGGGTTAGTGACAATACTGATGCTCTACAGAGAATATACATGCAGTGGGGAACCAGCTATTTCTTCCCTGCCATTGCGATGGCATCGCATATCAGCATCGTGCCGAACCATACTGTGTTCCGCACCACATCCCTCAAGTACAGAATTGACGTTGCAATGAGTGGAAGGCTTGGAATGGAGATACAGCCAAAGAATATGACAGACGAGGAGAAGAGTCTTTGCCGCAAGGCAATCTCTGAGTATAAGGAGATTCGTCCCGTGGTACAGTTTGGTGATATATACCGATTGCTCTCACCTTACGACAGGCTTGGCGCAGCATCTATGATGTATGTTTCAGAGGCAAAGGACAAGGCTGTCTTCTATTGGTGGAAAACGGAGTCGTTCCAGAATGAGCATCTTCCAAGGGTAAAAATGGCTGGTCTGCAGTCCGACAAACTGTATAAAGTTCATGAGCTCAACCAGATAGACAACACACCATTGGATGTTGAGGGCAAGGTCTTCTCTGGAGAATATCTTATGAATAATGGACTGGAATTGCCATACAGACATGATGTTGACTGGAACAAGAAAAACGACTGGAGTAGCAGAGTGCTGTATCTGACAGCTGAAAACTGACAGATATTTCTTTTAACTTTTTTTGTGTCACATCACTTGTCCTTGTCGTGAAAGTTTATTACTTTTGCAGCGCAAACAAGTGAAAAATGAAATGTTAGCAACAATATTTGAAACAGCAAAATAAAGCATATTTTTATTCATGGTATTAGTTTTTAAGGCAACGGGGCGTTTTGTCGTGAGATAAGACTCCCCGTTTTTTCAAGACTCGATTTGAGGGGGCTTTTCAACTTGTAAGCAGAAACGACAATTGTCAGTTTGATTTTTCGCAAAGCTAAAGGCAACTCCTTTGAACTTGTTTCTCACTTGTGGAACTTGAAATATAAACAATAAACAGATATCGTCATGAGGAATGTAAAAGACAGGAAAACCATTAGAAAGTATTCCAAGAAAGAGGTTGATGACAATATGCTCCGCAGACTTCTTGAAACTGCTGAGCGCACACCAACCATGGGCAATCTGCAACTCTACTCCGTTGTCGTGACAAGGGATGCAGACATGAAGAGGCAACTATCTCCTGCACATTTCAACCAGCCAATGGTGGTTGAGGCTCCCGTGGTCCTTACTTTCTGTGCTGATTTCCGACGCACAACGCTGTGGGCAAAGCAAAGGAAGGCATCCCCTGGATATGACAACATGCTCTCGTATGTCAATGCCGCCACCGATGCACTCCTTTATTGCCAGACATTCTGCAACCTGGCAGAATCGGAGGGACTTGGAACATGCTTCCTTGGCACAACAGTATATATGCCCCAGATGATAATAGATATTCTGAAACTGCCAAGACTTGTCATGCCAGTAGCTACAATCACATTGGGATGGCCAGACGAGCATCCTCTCATGACTGACAGACTGCCCCTTTCGACAATAATACATGACGAGACCTACCATGACTATACTCCAGAGGATATAGATAATGCATATCTTGAGAAAGAACGACTTCCAGAGAACAGGCATTTCGTTGAGATAAACGGCAAGGAAACACTTGCACAGGTGTTTACGGATTGCAGATATACGCGAAAGGACAATGAGGCAATGTCTGCCACATTGTTGGAGACTCTGCACAATCAGGGTTTTCTGGATTTAAGCAAGTCAGAAGTAGATTAATGAAGATAAATACGTATTCGATGATTAATGCAAAGCTTTGCAAGTGTCAACGCAAAGCTTTTCTATGGTCAATGCAAAGCTTTGCAAGTGTCAATGCAAAGCTTTGCGATGTCAAACGCAAAGCTTTTCGATGGCAAACGAATAAATATTGTTGTTGTTCTTCAAATATAAATGTATTATGAACGTTCTAGGTTTTATAAGAAACTGGACACTGCCTGTGGCAATTGCCACAGGCATAGTTCTGTATAGTATCTTCGCCTTTGTTCCAGCTCTTGAAGAGGTATCTTTGTTCTTTGAGCCTCTGTGTGCATGGATGCTTCCTGTGTTCATGTTTCTTGTGCTTTATGTCACATTCTGCAAAGTCAATTTCCATAAGATGAAACCTGTAAGATGGCATTTGTGGATAGGCATATTCCAGGTGTTTTTCGTGCTGATAATAGTTGGCTCTATCCTTACATTCAGCATAAAGGGTAACAATCTGATACTTTTAGAGGCTATCCTGACATGCATCATTTGTCCTTGCGCCTCGGCTTGTGCTGTCGTTACACAGAAACTTGGAGGCAGCATCGAGGAAAGCACCTCCTATACCTTCCTGTCCAATTTTATTACAGCCGCACTTATTCCAATCTGTTTTCCCATGATAGAGAAGGCAGCGGGCATAACCTTCCTAAGCTCCTTCCTGACTATTCTGAAAGAGGTTGTAATAGTGCTTATCATGCCTATGCTGTGTGCATATATAACAAAACATTATATACCTGCGCTTCACAGAAAGGTGACAGGTGTCAAGGACCTGGCATATTATCTGTGGGGAGGCTCCTTGGTAATCGTGTCAGGAACCACGATGCGCAATATCTGCCATGCGGATACAAGTGTCCTATTCCTTGCCATGGTTGCCTTGCTCGGTCTTGTGCTATGTCTCGTACAGTTTGCAGTAGGTAGATACATAGGTCATTTCTTTGACAGGACAGTGGAGGCAGGACAGGGACTAGGACAGAAGAATACGGCTTTTGCCATATGGATTGCCTCTGCATATCTTAACCCTCTGTCAACAGTGGGGCCGGGTTGCTATATACTCTGGCAAAATATAATAAACAGTATAGAAATATGGAGGGAGCGGACAAAGAGCAAGTCCTTTGTCAGCTCTTCAGAAAAGAATGTTTGAGGAAGGATGCATCAGAAGAGAGATGAGAAGTATGTGTGAAATTTGTCGTTGCGAGTTGTCCCGCAGGTATCCTGTCATTGTTATAATGTGTTCCTTCATGCTCACATTGTCAATATCCAGTGTCCATAGCCAGACAGTAAACGGAATAACAGCGGGTGCCGTTCCTGACACTATTCCTGCAAAGGCATTGCATGAGAGACGACAGACACCACCGGAAATAATGCCCAGCAAACATACTGCGGAAGAAGACAAGAGCGTTGAGGCACCGGTAAGGCACAGGGTCCTGCTTATTGGAGATTCCATGTGTGATGGTCTTGGTGCTCGTTTCTCAGATTATGCTGCTTCCAGCAACTTTGATTTCCATACTGTGATATGGTATGGCTCCACGTCAAAGTCGTGGGCCACTACCCGTGACCTGAAATATCATATAGAGAGGGTAAACCCCACATATATAATAATGAGTCTTGGAACAAACGACCTTGGTTATTATGACTTTGCCCGCAGAAGGGCATGGATAGAAGAGATTATATCCACATTTGGCAACATTCCATATCTATGGATCGGACCGTTACCATGGAGAAAAGTGCGTGACCGTTCAATGGTGGGAGTCATAAGAGACTGTACAGGTGAGAACAATTTCTACGACAGCAGTAATGTCTATTGTCAGAGACTTGACGGAGTTCATCCAACATTCCCTGCAGCAGCGAAATGGGTCGATGGTATCGTTTCCTGGATAAACAGGAACGGAAGACAGCCAGAGGGACTCTCTTTCGTCACGCCCTCTAAAAAGACTGTCTTCCGTCCTGATGAGAAACATACTCCCAGATATAAGGGAAGAATGTAGTATTATATTTTTTTCGCTATGCTCTACCCTGGGCTATGTTCTTCTGCGCCTTCAGTGCGTGCTGCTTACTATATTCGCTGAATAGCTACAGAAACTCCTTTGCCCTTCGGGCAGTTCCTCATTAGTCTGATTTTCTCATAGAGGCATATACGAAATATGCAATGAGGAGTATGTATGCGCCGAGTGCTGCTATCTCTGACCACGGATTTTCTATCCAAACCTTGTTTACAGCATCGAAACCTCCAAACCTTAGTAATGCGCTGACAACTCCCATCAGTGCTCCGCCTGCAATGAAGCCGCTGGCTATCAATGTGCCTTTCTCTCCGCGTAGCTTGTTGAGGGTTTCGTCCTTTGTGCGGGTTGTGACATACCAGCTTATTGCGCCGCCCACAAGCAGGGGAAGGTTTAGCTCTAAAGGTATGAACATGCCAAGGGCGAATGCAAGGGCTGGAATCTTGCAACGGTCAAGGATAACTGCAAGTACGGCTCCTATGGCATAAAGACTCCAAGGTGCTCCTGCCCCGTTCATCATTGGCTCTATGACAGCAGCCATGGCATTAGCCTGTGGAGCCACGAGGTGACCTTCCCTGTTAGGGTCAAATCCATAGATGTTGTTTAAAAGCATCATCACTCCGCCAACAGTGGCTGCCGATACGAGGACACCGAGGAATTTCCATGTCTCCTGTTTCTTGGGTGTCGTTCCAAGCCAGTAACCTATTTTCAGGTCAGTGATAAACGAACCTGCCACAGACAAGGCTGTACATACCACGCTGCCCATTATCAGGGCTGCAAGCATGCCGCCTGTACCCTGAAGTCCTATTGCAGCCATGACAACCGATGCAAGGATAAGTGTCATGAGTGTCATGCCCGATACAGGATTTGAACCCACTATTGCGATAGCGTTGGCAGCCACCGTGGTGAAAAGGAAAGCAATGACAGTCACAAGCAGTATTGCAACGAGAGCGAATATGATATTGTTCATCACTCCAAGCCAGAAGAACACGAAAGTGATGAGTATCGATAGTATGGAGCCTATGCCTATGAGCTTGAAGGAAATATCCCTGCGTGTACGCAATGGTTCAGAAGCATCTGCACCGCTGCCCTTCAGTTCCTTTGCAGCGAGTCCCACAGCTCCCGTTATCAGCCCCCACGATTTTATTATTCCTATCACGCCAGCCATTGCTATGCCACCGATACCAATGCTGCGCGCATAAGTGGAGAATATTTCCTCTGGTGACATCTGTGCAACAGCAGTGGTAACTTCCGTACCGCCTATGTTAAGCACTGTATCTCCAAACAAGAGAGCCATGCCTGGAACAATGACCCACCATACTGCCACAGAGCCAAGGCAGATGATAAAGGCATATTTCAGTCCTACAATATATCCCAGTCCAAGAATAGCGGCTCCCACATCTAGCTTGAATACAAGTTTTGCCTTCTCGGCTATCGTGTCTCCAAAAGCAATGGCACGTGAGGTAAAAGTGCTGTTCCACCATCCAAGGCTTGCCACTATGAAATCGTAAAGACCGCCTACAAGTCCCGCTATCAGCAGGGGTTTAGCCTGTCCTCCTCCTTTCTCTCCGCTTACGAGCACCTGTGTAGTGGCTGTAGCCTCTGGGAATGGATATTTTCCATGCATGTCGCTTACAAAGAACTTGCGGAATGGTATCAGGAAGAGTATTCCTATCACGCCACCGAGTGCAGATGCCGTGAATATCTGCAGGAATGATGCACTGAGCGAAGGGTCGTACAGTTTTGCTTCAAGGATGTAAATGGCTGGCAGAGTGAATATCACTCCTGCTACGACAGCTCCTGAGCAGGCGCCTATACTTTGTATGATTACGTTCTCACCCAGAGACTTCGACCTTTTGGCTGCTGCTGACAGTCCCACGGCAATGATGGCAATTGGTATGGCTGCTTCGAACACCTGTCCTACCTTAAGTCCAAGGTAGGCTGCTGCTGCAGAGAATAGCACAGCCATCAGCAGACCCCATGTGACAGACCAGATGTTTACTTCGGGATAGTTCTTGTGAGGATTCATTACCGGCTTATACTCCTCTCCGGCTTGCAGTTCCCTGAATGCGTTGTCAGGCAACTGCGTCATTTCTTTCTCTTCTTTTTCCATGTTAATGCTTGTTTGTCCCTTTGTGAATATGAAATGGGATGATAATTTGCAAAAGTACAAAAAAAATCAAATATTCTTATAAAATAACACCTGTTTTTACTACTTTTGCAATATTATGACAAAAGAAATATATCCAATAGCGTTTTTCCACTCTCCTTTCCCAACTAAATTCGGAATACCGCGGCAGAGTGGGCTCGTTGATGCTCTCAAGGGAACGATAGACTTTGAAGAACCGTACGGTAACAGCATGTCGCTTAAAGGACTTGAGAATTTTGAATACCTATGGATAATATGGGGATTCTCTGAGAACGACGGACATGGTTATCATGACACGGTGCGTCCGCCACGTCTTGGAGGTAACGAAAGGGTAGGGGTCTTTGCCTCACGCTCTCCTTTTCGCCCGAATGGTTTGGGACTCTCGGCTGTAAGAATACTTGGAATAAGTGAAGGAAGCATAGCTGTTGCGGGAGCTGACCTTATGGACGGCACGCCGATATACGACATAAAGCCTTATATACCTGAAGCTGATGCCTACCCACATGCAAAGGGCGGTTTCACAGACAGCCATCAATGGAGGAAACTGGAGGTCGTGCTTCCTGAAAGTGTAAGGACCAAGATACCGTCTTGCCATATCCCGTCTGTCGTAAAGTCTCTCTCTCTCGACCCGCGCCCGCATTATCATGACAATCCAGAAAGGATATACGGAATGCGCTATGCAGATATGGACATAAGGTTTCAGGTGGCAGATGGTCAGCTCACAGTGTTGGATGTCAGGAAAGTGTAGCTTTCCTTCTTGACAGGAAACAGATGAAAGCCCATCTTTTCCTGTTCCTGATGTATTCCATGTCGTGCATGTTGGCATAAGCCTCCCTTTCAAAAGAGATGTTCTCGTAAGCCCTGCCTTTCATGGGAAGTCTTACAAGCCATTCCACGACATACCACAGATAAAAGAGAAGAAATCCCGTTTCCACCATCTGCGCAGTGTGTATGCACTCATGGTTGAGGAGTGATTTGGTCATCCTTGCTTCCCTGCTTATGAGGAGTATTCCAAAGACATTGATGGCATCAAACCTGCCAGCAAGGAGACGGTGAATTCTTATTACCTTCACTCTGTTTCTATCGCTTCAATATGTGGTTTTGGGGTGGTTGCAGGAGTACTCTCACTGTTTCCGCTCTCCGAAGGCTTCGTCTCAGGCGTGTCGTTATTGGCAGACTGTGAGTTGGCTTCGCTGTTTTCCTCCGCATTGTCTTCCTCCGTTTCTACGACAGTAGTCCTTCTCATGCTTTTCAGCATGTTTTCGGTTTCAATCTTTTCCGCTTTCTTTATGGAGTCACGCTTGGCTGTGTCTATTGCCTCAACTTCAAAGCGTGGTCCGCTCTTTTCGGCAAGTGTGGAATCTGGCTCAATCATTGTATAGGTAATGCGGTTACCATCACCGAAAAACATCTGAAAAGCTCCAAAGCCAACAAGTGATACTATGCCGGCGATGATGAACACCACCATACCCTTGCCAAGTCTCGGAGAGTTGTCCTTCTCCTTGCTCCTTTTGTGATTGGATTGGCTGTCACGTCTTTCTTCCTGTAATCTCTCACTATCGTTTGATGAAGTGAGCGGGGTTCCGCATTGTGGGCACCGTATGCTTTTTCCTTGTATTTCTGTGTTACATTCCGGGCATCGCATAAGCTATTTGTTTATATGGAAATATAATGTTCTGGCAAATGAGTATTGCTAATCTTTTAATATCTACTCCACTATTGCTGTCCATCCTCCAGCTGGCGCAAGGTCAGCTTTCATGCAAGTCGTGGGGTCTATGGTCGTTTCTGTGCGTTTGTAGTCTGACGCATCTTTAGCGGCATTGACACCATCTGAGAATATTACCGCTTTTGTACCCAGTCCCTTAAGCCTGCTGATGTCAATGGTAACGGTTCTTGGAGTCCAGTTGTTCATTGCGGCTATGTACCAGACGTTGCCCTTGCGCCTTGCCATGACAATATACTCGCCTAACTCACCATCCAGAGCAACTGTCTCGTCGAATACAGTCGGAACCTTTGCTATGAAGTCGGTACATTCCTGTTCCTTCTCGTATCTTGTGGGACTGTCTGCAAGCATTTGCAGCGGAGCTTCGAAAATGGTGTACATAGCCATTTGGTGAACTCTTGTGCCTTGGCTCATGGGATGGTTGTTGTTTCCGAAGAATTTGTCTTTTGTTGCATTGGTCATGGCTCCAGGAGTATAGTCCATTGGTCCTGGAAGCATTCTTAGATATGGAGCTGTCACGTCATATCTCGGCTGGTCGTGCACAGGTCCTGCAGCTGTCCTTGGTTCCCATTTAGAATTCTCAAGTCCTTTCACGCCCTCAAAGTTGAGAATGTTCGGATAAGCTCTCTGCACGCCCATTGGCTTCAATCCATGTAGGTCGAGCAGCAGATGGTTGTCTGCCGCACATTTAGCGATTGCATAAACTGAGTTGACAGCTTCCTGATCATCACGGTCGAAGAAATCGACTTTGAATCCTTTTATGCCCATTCTTGAATAATGGTCCATGGTGCTCTCCATGTCCTTTATCATGTTTCTCCAGCTGGACCATAGGATAATGCCTACATCCTTGCTCGCGGCATATCCCACGAGGGTGCTTAGGTCAATCTTGTCAGACAGTTTCATAAGAGACTCGCTGTCGCTCCATCCTTCGTCGATTATGATATATTCCAGTGCGTTTGCACTTGCAAAGTCAATGTAATATTTATATGTGTCGGTGTTCATTCCAGCCACGAAATCCACTCCTGTGAGGTTGGTGTTGTTCCACCAGTCCCAAGCCACCTTGCCAGGTTTTATCCATGACGTATCCTCAATCCTGCATTCCGGTGCAAGTCTTTGAGCCATGTCGTTGTCAAGCAGCTGACTGTCGCTTGTCGTCACTAACACCGTTCTCCAAGGGAAGGCGACAGACTTTCCTTTTCCGCTAATGCACTCGGCTATATAGTCAGCCCGTTTCTCTGGCACGAGGTTCAACCTGGCATATCCACCTATCATGCTGTTTGTGGGCAGCGGTGGGAATGTTGCAGCGAGGCTGTTGCCCTCACCCTTTACGAGATACATTCCGGGGTAGTCCTCCACACCACAGTCCATGATGACGGCTTTCATCCCGTTGGGCAGACACACTGCCAATGGCGTTATGGAGAGAGTGTCGGCAAACATCGCAGACAGAGGAGCCTCGTCGTAATAAGACTCGAAGGAGTAACACCATTTCTCTCCGCCTCTGTTGTCGTTCACGTATGGGACGAAGGTCTTGTAGTCACCGTCAAAATGGTATTCCGAAGTCTCATTCTTTACAGTCATGTTGCCAGCAGCTGTCGTCTCGAATCTGTATGCGGCACCATCGTTATATGCCCTGAATGTCATGGCATATCCTTCTGCCGTGTTTATGGTAAGCCAGTGGTAGTTGTCCCTTACCTCTGCCTTTTTATATATGCCGGTATTGAATGTCTTGTCTGTTTTCCCGCTTTTTGCATTCTTTATCCTTACCTTTCTGCCGTAGTGCCCGTTGGATGTCTCCATCCCTATTTCTGAAGGCAGCAGGATGGTTGTCTCGCCATGGTTGATGCTCCATGTCGTCTTTTCTCCAGTGTTTACTGTTATGGTGAGTTTTCCGTCAGGAGATTTTACAGTATAACTTTTGGCATAGCCTGTGGTGACTGCTATTGCCGCCAGAAGGGTCAAGATAAGTTTTTTCATGTTTTCTGATAGTTAGTGTAATCATCTGCAAAGTTAATCAAATTTTGTGAGAAATGCCAACATTATAGAAAAAAGAGCGTCTGAAATATATTTCTATGGGTAGCACTGTGCAGGGTAAATATCCTTGATAAAAATAACTCGGTGGTTTTCGAGTCAAAACTCGGTGGTTTTCGAGTCAAAACTCGGTGGTTTTTGAATCAAAACTCGGTGGTTTTTGGGTCAAAACTCGGTGGTTTTTGAATCAAAACTCGGTGGTTATTCTTTTGCGCTTACAGCGCGGCAATAACCTAAGCAACAATATCCCCAGGGCGTCGCTATGTTCTACCCTGGGCTATGCTCTTCTGCGCCTATGGCTCGTGCTGTTTAGTACTGTCGAGAACAGTACCTGTTTATAATTAGAAACTCAAGTTTTTTCGCAAAGCTCAAGGAAACTCCTTTGAGCAAGTTTTAACTTGCGAAACTTGACTTGGAAACAAAAAAGTTTAAAAAGTTTTTGTGGTATAGTGGAAAAGCTGTATCTTTGCATTTAAACTTATTATCATAGACTACAACCATTATCATAGACTACAACCATTATCATAGACTACAACCTAAGTATTATATATATAATAATGTGTAACCTTATGTCGCTATACTAATCATGTCTATACATTTTAGCAATGTGGCAATCCGGAAAAAGATAGAACTTAAATAAATATGTTTAATTAAAACCAAAACAATTATGAAAAGATTATTACTAACTTTCATGGCAGTGGTGACGGCTATGTTGTCATTTGCCACTACAGAAACATGGGAAAAGGTGACAACCGCACCTGCTTCCTGAGATGGAGACTATCTCATAGTGTATGAGACAGGTGGTGTTGCCTTTGATGGCAGCTTGACGACGTTGGATGCTGTAAGCAACACGAAGTCTGTTACCATCACTGACGGGAAGATTGAAACCACTGACTGTAATTTCTATTTTACTGTCAAGGCTGAAGCAGACGGATATTACTCACTGAAAAGCGCAAGTGGCAAATATGTGGGAAATCCGGCATCTTCAAACGGGCTTAAACAATATGATGACTTCTCAAACTTAAATTACAACACTTTTGCTGTAGATGCAAACGGTGATGCTGTCATTACATCAAGTTTCTTCAATACCAAAGGAAATGCGCTTGACACACATACTACCATGCGTTATAATAAAGCAAGTGATCAGGCACGTTTCCGCTATTTCACAAAAAATCAGGAAGCCATTCAACTTTATAAGAAAGTTGAAGCTGATGCCAAGAAACTGATATACTTTGACAACCAGTATTCAAATTGGACAAACGTTTATATATACGCATGGAACAGCGTTAGCAATGAGAAAAATGCAGAATGGCCAGGAGAATTGCTTTCTGTAAACGAGACAACAGGTCTCTATGAGTATGAGGTTACCGGCGATTGGGATAAGGTGATATTCAACGGTGGTGATGGTAATCTACAAACAGGCAACTGCCCACTTGAAATAGGCAGAGTCTATGTTTCTTCCGACCCACTGCCAGAGCATGTTTATCTGATGGGTCATGTCACTGTAAACAAAGGAAATCATTGGCAACCAACGTTTGGACTGGAGATGACCAAAAAGGGAACTGGCGTTTATGTTATAGACAATGTTTATGTTGCCGATGATTCTAATGGCTATGGCTATTTCAGCTTCAGCACTGCTTTGGGAACATGGGACGACGTAAATGCAAGTACTCGTTATGGAGCTGAAACTCAGAATAGTGAGATAGGCGTAGGCAGCACACAGAATGTAGTTAAGGGTGATTTGTCATGGAAGATTGCTGAAGGACAGTATAAGTTTACCCTGGACATCCTGAACAACACATTGACGGTGGAGGATGCTACCGCTCCTGTCACATACATTGAAAACCTTGCCAAGGCAGCTGACATGACTGGTGCTTTCAGCATCACTTCAAATGCCACAGCCGTTGCACAGCAGGGCACAAACCTTTGGATTAAGGACGATTCAGGTTGGATGCTCGTATATGGTTCTACAGGTCAGACATACAATAACGGTGATGTCATCCCTGCAGGCTATGGAGGTACATATGTTGAGTATAAGGGTCTGCCAGAATTGCAGAATCCTACAGGCTTCGTAGCGACAACAAACAATACAGGTGTTGTAAAACCAACTGCTGTGACAGCTGCCAACTTCTCAGAGCAGCCTCTTAACAGCTATGTTGAGCTGATAGGTAAGGTGACCGAAGGAAAGACACGTAACTATACCCTTACCGATAAATCTGGCTCAGCAGCTATATATACTACATCTTCTAACATCACTGTTACAACAGGTGAGAGCGTTCGCGTGCGTGGCTTCGTTTCTATATATGTAAATGGTGAAACTAATACTTATCAGATTACTCCAGTAGAGTCAGAGGAATATGTTGTACCTACTGTGAACAAAGTTTATTTCAACAATACCAATAGCTCATGGGATAAAGTTTATGCTTATGCTTGGGTTGATGGTTCTGAGCCAGAAGATTGCAACGCAGCATGGCCGGGAGTGGAACTTACCGATACAGATGCAGAAGGACAGTATGTATATACTCTCGACACCAAGTTTGACAAGATTATCTTCAACGATGGAGATAATGCAAAGACAGAGGCAGATGCCGTTGAGGATGGCAAGGTTTATTCCATGCCGGTTGTTCTTAGCGAGCTGTATATGATAGGTAACCTTCCCAATGTTGGATGGGACCCATCAAATGGCACCGTTAAACTTACAAGAAACAGCGAGGGCAAGTATTATGCAGCTAACGTTACAATATCAAACGAATTTGATGGATATGGCTGGTTCTGCATACTCGATAAGTTAGGTGAGAATGCAGACGATTGGACTGTAAACGATGGACATCGCTACGGACCTGCTATAGGCAATACAGAGGTGGTTGCAGGAACAGCTGCCGAAATGGTATTGAGTGATAAGTCATGGAAGGCTATAAGTGGCACATACAATGTTACCGTTGACCTCTCGGCTTTGACATTGCTTCTTGAGACTCCTATTGCTGATGGTATCGATAGCGTTAATACCAATGGTGACATGCAGAATGTTGAGTACTACAATGTTCAGGGTATGAAGGTAGAGAAACCTGGTAAGGGACTCTATATAATTCACCGTGACGGAAAGACATTCAAGCAGTATATTCGTTAAGTTGACAAGTTGACAAGTAAACGAGTTGATTGTTAAGTTGACGAGTTGATTGTTAAGTTGTCGAATTAAATAAAAAAACGGGTAAACAAGTTAATGGTAATATTGAGCCATATGCTCAACTTCCTTACAGAACTTGTTTACCCGTTTATTTTTTTTGAATGTTCAATACCTAAGACCTAAAGACAAGTCCGTTGTCATCGGCATCAACCACTACTGGCATATCCCTTCTGACTTTCTCTGCAAGAAGATTCTTTGACAAGTCGTTGAGGACAAGCCTCTGTATGGCTCTCTTCACAGGACGGGCACCATATTCAGGGTCGTAGCCTTGTGTCGCTATGTAGTCGATGGCGTTGTCCGTAATCCTTAGCTCTACGCCTTGTTCCTTCAGCATGTTCCTTACCCTGTCCATCTGTAGTCTTACAACCTCGGCAATCTCATGCTTGTTGAGTGGCAGGAACATCAGAGTCTCGTCAATCCTGTTGAGGAACTCAGGACGGACGCTTCGTTTCAACAGTTCAAGCACTTTAGCCGTCATGGCTTCCACGTCATATCTGCCTTCACCATTTCTCAATTCCTCGTTTATCATCTGGCTGCCAATGTTGGAAGTCATGATTATGATTGTATTCTTGAAGTTGACGGTTCTGCCCTTGTTGTCGGTAAGACGTCCATCGTCAAGAACCTGCAACAGTATGTTGAACACGTCGGGATGGGCTTTCTCTATCTCGTCGAACAGGACTACGCTGTAAGGCTTTCTCCTTACAGCCTCGGTTAGTTGTCCACCCTCGTCATATCCCACATATCCCGGAGGAGCACCAATGAGCCTTGTCACACTGAACTTTTCCTGATACTCGCTCATGTCGATACGTGTCATCATGGTCTCGTCGTTGAAGAGATAGTCGGCAAGAGCCTTGGCAAGTTCTGTCTTTCCTACACCAGTCGTTCCGAGGAAAAGGAAGGAAGCTATAGGCCTTTTCGGGTCTTGAAGTCCAGCTCTGCTCCTTCTTACGGCATCGCTGACAGCCGCTATGGCAGCATCCTGCCCAATTACCCTCCTGTGCAGTTCATCCTCAAGGTGAAGTAGTTTCTCCCTCTCGCTTTGCATCATTCTGGTTACTGGGATTCCCGTCCATCTGCTCACCACTTCTGCAATGTCGTCGGACGTCACCTCTTCCCTGACAAGCGATTCCGAACCCTGTGCATTCCTCAATTGGTTTTGTATGTTCTTTATGTCATCCTCCAAAGCTATGAGTCTGCTGTATCTTATCTCAGCCACTTTGCCATAGTCGCCTTCGCGTTCGGCTCTTTCAGCTTCTGTCCTCAGTTGCTCAATCTGTTGCTTGTCGTCTTGTATTCTGTTTACAAGTTCCTTCTCGCTTTCCCATTTAGCCCTATACTGCGATTCCTTCTCCTTGAGTTCTGCAATGTCCTTGTCGAGCTGTTCCAATTTGGCTGACGACTCCACGCTCCTGCTCCTCCTCTCTTCGCTGCGTATAGCCTCCCTTTCTATCTCAAGCTGTTTCAGATGCCTTGTTATCTCGTCAAGTTCCTCGGGTACAGAGTCACGCTCCATCCTCAGCTTGGCAGCCGCTTCGTCCATCAGGTCTATCGCCTTGTCGGGAAGGAACCTGTCGCTTATATATCTCTCGGAGAGCTGCACAGCCGCTATGCAGGCATCATCCTGTATTCTCACTTTGTGATGGTTTTCATACCTCTCTTTGAGTCCTCTCAGTATGCTTATAGCCGACATCTCGTCAGGTTCATCCACCATGACGGTCTGGAAACGTCTCTCCAAAGCCTTGTCCTTTTCGAAATACTTCTGGTATTCGTTGAGGGTAGTGGCACCGATTGACCTCATCTCGCCTCTCGCCAGTGCAGGCTTCAGTATGTTAGCCGCATCCATTGCGCCTTCACCACCTCCTGCTCCGACAAGAGTGTGTATCTCGTCGATGAAAAGAATGATGTTGCCATCACTGTCCGTCACCTCCTTTACTACGCTTTTTAGGCGCTCCTCGAACTCACCCTTGTATTTCGCACCAGCAAGGAGTGCACCCATGTCTAAGGAATATAGTTGCTTGTTCTTCAGATTTTCAGGAACATCTCCTCTGACAATACGCTCTGCCAGTCCCTCTACGATGGCTGTCTTTCCTGTTCCCGGTTCTCCTATCAGAATAGGGTTGTTCTTTGTCCTTCTTGAGAGTATTTGCAATACACGCCTTATCTCGTCGTCGCGACCAATTACAGGGTCGAGCTTGCCGTTCCTTGCATCATCCACAAGATTGCGGGCATATTTGCCAAGGCTTTGATAGTTGTTGTCAGTATTCTGGCTGTCAACCTTCCTGCCCTGTCTCAGGCTTTCTATCGCACTCCTTACCTCTTTCTCGATACATCCGCAGTCTTTCAGTATTCTTGACGCTGTACTCTCCACCCTTAACAGGGACAGAAGAAGTGTCTCCACGCCAATGAAGTTATCACCCATCTGTCTGCAAAGGTTCGTAGCATCCTCCATGACCTTTCCAGTGGCGTTGCCTAAGTAAGGCTGTCCTCCGCTCACCTTTGGCAGATGTGATATGTCGCTGTCGGTCAGCGTGGCAACCTGTGATGCATTTACACCAACCTTGCTGAATATGAATCCTGTAACATCCTTTGCTTTTGCAAGCAGTGCCGCAAGAAGATGTGTGGGCTCAACAGACTGCTGTCCGTTGCGCTGCGCTATGGACACAGCCTCTTGTACTGTCTCCTGCGCCTTGATGGTGAAATTGTCAAATGTCATATACTTACTCCTTTCTTTATGGTTATTATAGTCATTTCCTTAACCCCATCGATTCAAACTCTGTGCCGCCATTACACTTGTTGACAATTTGTCGCATTGATACAGACAATTTGTCATTGCTTGCATTTTTCATGCATACCATTTGTATATTTAGCGGAAAATGCCTAACTTTGTCATGCAAACTACATTATAGATATTAGAAGAATGAAGACAAAGGGAATAGCTAAGCTGCTAATGCTGTATATGGCATTCTGTGCACATGCAGCTTTTGGTCAGAACATGGACAGGCCATTCGGTTGGGCTTGCTGCTCATCGGAGACAAGTGCCGACGATTATATTGTTAGTGGTGGCAGTGAAAAGGCTGACACAATAGTATTGGTTAGCAATGGACAGGATATGAGAACGGCGTTGTCGAATGCCATAAAGAACCATTCCGTCATAGTACTTGATGGACGGAAAGGTGACTTTATCGTATCGTCTTCTGTTGATGTCAACGAATTGGACAACAGGACACTCATAGGCATTAATGGTGCGACTATACGAACAGCCTTCACTCTCTCTGACGATATCCGAAAGGCTCTTGACAAGGCAAAGGTTCGCGATGCCAGTTCAAAGAGTGGTACGGGTGGAATGCTATGTAATGGAGCCAATGTTAAGGAAGAACGGGAATACCTTACAAGGAAAACCATCATAGAGCTTACGGGCGACACTCTTGAGGCATACAGGAAATCGGGAGTGATAAACATCAAACGCTCCAACAACTGGATAGTAAGGGGATTGCGCCTGTATGGTCCAGGTTCGTGCGATGTCGGTGGTACCGATGTCATGTCGCTATACTCCGCTACTCATGTATGGATAGACCATTGCGAATTCATGAATGGTATGGATGGCAACCTTGACATAACTAATGAAAGCGATTTCGTGACAGTCTCTTTCTGTAAGTTCTCATACGACAGCCTCTCCTACGACCACATGAACTCCAATCTGGTGGGTGGAAGCGACAAGAACATCAAAGACATGGGCAAACTTCATGTTACGTATGCTTACAATATATGGGGTAAGGGATGTATGCAGAGGATGCCTATGGTGAGATATGGTTTCGTGCATGTGCTGAACAACTATTATGACTGTCCAGGAAACATAGGAGGCATCAATCCCCGAATAGGTTCGTATGTACTTGCCGAGGGTAATTATTTTGGCAAGGGAGTGAAAAAGATATTCCGTGACAACAATTCTGTGGCTTATACAATCTGTGACAACTACTATAGCGAGAAGTTCGTCCAACCGGAAGACAAGGGCTCTGTGGCTGTGCCATACAAATATGGCTTCATAGAACCTTCAGACTTGGCAAAGATGTTGAAGGTTGAAGATTGAGGCCCACCCCCAGCCCCTCCCTGAGGAGGGGAGATTGAAGATTGAAAATTGAATATTGAAGAATTATAAATTGACAAATACCTTTAAATATGAAGATAAGATATATTATTGCAGTGATAGCTCTTGCACTGTTGGGGGGCATTCCAGAGGCAAAGGCTCAAGTTGAAAGACCGAAGTTAGTGGTGGGGCTTGTGATAGACCAGATGAGGTGGGACTATCTATATTATTATGACAGTCAGTACGGAGAGGGAGGTATCAGACGTTTGCTGTCAGAGGGTTTCTCATGCGAGAACAACATGATAAATTATGTTCCTACTGTTACAGCCATCGGGCATACAAGCGTTTATACCGGTACAACACCTGCTCTGCATGGTATAGCAAACAACAATTTCTTTATAGATGGAAAAAAAGTATATTGTTGTACGGACACGACTGTAAGGTCTGTGGGCAGCAATACGAAGAACGGAATGATGTCGCCGCACAGGATGCTTGCTACAACCATTGGAGATGAGTTGAGGATAGCTACCGACTTCAGGTCGAAAGTTATAGGAGTGTCGCTTAAGGACAGAGCAGCCATCTTGCCTGCCGGACATTCTGCCAACGGTGCTTACTGGTGGGACTCTGATGCCCGTTGCTTCGTGAGCAGCACACATTATATGGATGCACTTCCTCAATGGGCGGAGAAATACAACAAGTCAATAAAGTCGTATAAAGGGAATCCATGGAGCGAACCTTCAGGAGTGACACTCGTCATGGACATGGCACTGGCTGCCCTTGAGGGAGAGCAGCTCGGAAAGCATGATGATACAGACATGCTGGCAATAAGTATCTCAACTACTGATGCCATGGGACACCAGTACAGCACACGCTCTCCTGAGATGACCGCCGTATATACTCAGTTGGACAAGGACGTGAAGAGACTGTTGGATGCTCTTGACAAGACGGTAGGAAAAGGTAACTATCTCCTGTTCCTTACTGCCGACCATGCAGCAGCTCACAACTATAACTTCATGAAAGAGCACAAGATACCAGCTGGAGGCTTTGACGGAAAGATTGGTGAGTTGAGAGATTATCTTGCATCGTTGCATCCTGGATGTGGAAACCTCGTGTTGGGCGAGGATGCCTATGAGATTTATTTCGACCATAAGGCAATAGCAGCAGCGGGACTGAAACTGTGTGATGTGAAGCGCGAGGCTACGGAGTGGCTTTGTAAAGACAAGAGAATCCATTTCGTGGTGGATATGCCAAATGCGGCTACTGCTACCATTCCTGCACCTATAAGGGAACAGATAGTAAACGGATGGAATCCCGAGAGAAGTGGTGACCTGCTAATGCTCTTGCGCCCGCAATATTTCGGTGCAGAAGACAGCAAGACATACAAGGGAACAACACACGGTTCCTGGAATCCGTACGATGCGCACATACCGTTGATATTCATGGGATGGCATGTCAAAAGCGGCAGTACCAATACCGTGACTCACATAACGGACATAGCACCGACTGTATGCGCCATGTTGCACATTCAGATGCCTGACGCTTGCATAGGCAAGCCCATAATATTCTGACTCCTTAGTCCTTAGGTTGTGTACTGCCGATACTTGACAAAATTGATGACACATGCTTTTCAGAACACAAGTCAGAATACCCAAACCACATAGGCTTATAACACCTCACGACAGAATACTGTTTGCAGGTTCGTGCTTTGCAGACAATATAGGCAGACGCTTCGTTGATGAGGGGTTCACAGCAAAAGTCAACCCATACGGAGTGATGTACAATCCGGCATCGGTGATGCATACAGCAAAGAGGGTGTCAGGAGAATTCAGTGCAGATGTTGCTGTGTTCACACTTGGCACTAACCATGTATATATACTTAACTCCACGGGCGAGATAGTAGATAACTGCATGAAAAGACCGCAGTCGATGTTCACTGAACGGGAACTGAGTGTTGATGAATGCACTGGTTTCCTTCACGAGGCAGCATCTGCCGTCAGAGTAAACAATCCAGATGCACATGTGATTGTTACAGTCAGTCCCATACGCTATGCTAAATATGGCTTTCATGGGAGTCAGCTGTCTAAGGCAGTACTGCTTCTTGCAGCAGAGAGGTTTGTCAAGGAGGACTCCATGGCAGATTATTTCCCGGCATACGAGATTGTCAATGATGAACTGCGTGACTACCGGTTCTACAAGTCCGATATGCTGCATCCGTCAGAGCAGACGGTGGATTATATATGGGAATGTCTTCTTGATTATTTCCTTAGTGATGAGGCAAGGAACTTTGTAAGGGAATGGCAACCCATCAAGGCGGCACTAAACCATAAGCCTTTCAATCCTGAATCAGAGGAGTATAAGGCTTTCGTTGAGACGACAGAAGACAAGCTGCGTATGTTCCGTAAGAAATGGGGGAAGGAAGCCTCTCCCCAACCCAAATAGAAGGAAGCCTCTCCCCAACCCTCCCCTGGGGGAGGGAGCACCAGGCTCATAGGAAAAGTTGAAGGTTGAAATCCAATGTTCAATAATAAGCTCAAGTTTCGGAAGTAGTAAAAAAAGGAGATAAAAGAAGATAAAAGAAGATAAATGGAGATAAATGACATATGTTTAAGCCAGGCTTTTACTATTGCCTTTTAACTTCCTAAGCGACCAAAGGGAGCGATAACTTCTCATAACTCCTTGTAACTCCTAAAGTTGAGCACATGCGAAACTTAAATTAATAATTGATAATATGAGAAAGACTATTTTAACAGCCGCTTTCGTAGCGCTGACAGCTGTGACTGCCATGGCAGTGCCAGCAAAGAAGGGATGGCGTACAGTTACTCAACCCGATGGCACCACGATAACACTTCAGCTCGTGGGCGATGAGTTCCGAAATTATTTTGTCACATCCGACAATGTGCCTGTCATGGCATTGGAAGGCGGTAGATACTGTTATGCCACGTTTACCAACGGAAAGGCAATGGCAACATCTACACTCGCTCATGAGGCAGCTCACAGAGATGTTGCAGAACAAAGGATTGCATCGGAGGCTATCAACTCTCTCAGTATTGAAAGTGAGACCATACAGGCTGTGAGAAAGGCTGTCAATTCAAGAAGGGCGGCTAAGGTTAAGAAAGCAGAGTTCACAGGCGAGAAGAAAGGTATAGTGATACTTGCCAAGTTCAGCGACAACGAGTTCTCGGAAGGGGACGACATGGCACTTTACTCTATCGGTTCCATGCTTAATACAGAAGGCTATAATCAGAACAAGGCTCCAGGCAGCGTGCATGACTATTTCTACGACATGAGTCGTGGTATGTTCAATCTTACATTCGATGTATATGGTCCGGTGACACTCTCTAACAGTTGTACATATTATGGTGGTTCTTCACAGAACGACGGTCTGCGCCATGCCGGTGATTTTGCATCAGAAGCCGTGAATCTTGCCGACCAAAACTATGACATTGACTGGACACAGTATGACTGGGATGGAGACGGAGAGGTTGACCAAGTGTTTATTTTCTTTGCCGGATATGGTCAGGCAACAGGTGGAGAAGTGGGAACGATATGGCCACATGAATCAACACTTACTGAGATGTATGAGTATGGTTATGGTGGCGTGGGAGCCATCACACTTGATAATGTAACTATTGACACTTATGCATGTGCCAATGAACTGTATGGAAGTAGTGGGACTACCAAGATGGGAATCGGCACCTTCTGTCATGAGTTCTCACACTGCATGGGACTGCCAGATGCTTACGACACCAACTATGGTGGCAATTATGGCATGGACGAATGGGATCTCATGGATTCAGGAACATACAATGGTCCTAACGGAAGAGGATGGTGTCCTGCCGCATGGACATCCTATGAGAGATGGTATGCCGGATGGCTTGAACCTGTGGAACTGAGACCTAACACAGAGGTGACTGGTATGAAGGGACTTACAGAGGATGATAGCGAGACATACGTCATATATAACGATAACAACAAAAATGAGTATTACCTTCTTGAGAACCGCAAACAGTATAGCTGGGATAAATACGTGCCAAATACGGGACTCCTTGTAATCCATGTAGATTATGACGAGACTCTCTTCAACAACAATATCGTAAACACTACAGGTACGATATACATCTCTCCAACTGTTTACATAAGGAACAGCCATGAGAGAATGACACCCGTACGGAACAGCAGTTACACTTCTGCTTACTATGACACATTCCCAATCATCGATGGAGCGTCAGTCACAGACAGTCTTACCGACAATTCAAATCCTAAGGCATCGACATGGAACATCAACGTCAGTGGCAGAAGACTCATGAGCAAGCCTATATACAATATAAAAAAGGCTAACAATGGTGACATTTCTTTCTCTTTCATGCCAGGTGCTACAGATGCCATCTCATCTGTTGAGAGTAATGACGCTACGGAAAGAGAGGAATATTATACCATCAATGGCATCAGGGTGGCTACTGTTGACAACGGCAACATGACTTCACTGCCAAAAGGCATGTATATAGTCAGGAAGGCAGGAGAAAGCAAAGTAAAAGTGTTAAAATAATTATGCTTATGAAATCCTTTTTCCTATTATCTCTTTTGACGAGCGGTGCCTTGACCATACAGGCACAAATAACTGAAACCGCTACCGATGCCGTTAAGAATATGGGATTGGGTTGGAACCTTGGCAATACTCTCGATGCCAACGTTGGTAATGGTACCGACTTTGAAGCAGCAAGCTACTGGGGTCAGCAGGGTGTAGATTCTGAAACTTGCTGGGGACAGAACACCACTACACCAGAGCTTATTTCAATGATGAAGAATGCAGGCTTTGGCTCTATTCGCGTTCCTGTTACTTGGTACAACCACATGGATAAGGACGGTAACGTTGATAAGGCATGGATGGCACGTGTTCACGAGGTTGTCGATTATGTCATAGACAATGGCTTGTATTGCGTACTGAACGTACATCACGATACTGGTGCAGGTGGTTCTGGTTTCAAACATTGGATTCAGGCTTCCGAGGATAACTATACCCAGAATCGTGCCCGTTTCGAGAAGCTCTGGCAACAGATAGCCGAGGAGTTCAAGAACTATGGCAAGGAGCTTGTCTTTGAAGGTTACAACGAGATGCTCGACCCCCTCAGTTCATGGTGCTTCGCATCGTATGCAGCAAGTGGTCAATATGATGCTACTGTCGCTACTTCAGCCTACAATGCTATCAACAGCTATGCACAGAGCTTTGTGAATGCAGTACGTGCCACTGGTGGCAACAATGAGTCACGCAACCTTATTGTAAACACTTATGCAGCAGCTAATGGCTTTGGTAGTTGGAATGCCCATCTACTTGATCCACTCACTAAACTGAATATGCCAGATGACAATACAGCTGGCCACATAATATTCGAGGTTCATGCATATCCAGAAATTGTCTCCAATGGCAATCCTATCTCAACGACATTGATGAAGAAGAATGTGGATAATATGATAGCCATCGTCAAAGACAATCTTGTCTCTAAGGGTGGTCCTGTCATCATTGGCGAATGGGGAACAAGCAATGTAGATAAATCAGGTGCGACAGATTATGACCTCCATAAGACAGAACTCTTCCAGTTTGTTGATTATTTCATTCAGCAGACAAAAGCTGAAGGTATCGGCACATTCTATTGGATGGGGTTGACAGATGGCTTCTACCGTTCTGTTCCTGCTTTCAACCAGGCTGACCTCGCAGAACGGATGGCAAAGGCTTATCATGGCAGCAGTTTTGAGGGTGAATATCCTGGTTTCTCGGCAAGCGAGGAAGTCGTTGCTTTCGAAGGCAGCAAGAGGATTGGTTGGGGCAATCCTGTTACCATCAATGCTTCTTTGTTTGAAAACTTTGACGAGAACTCAACACTTACCATCTCTTTTACTCAAGATGCGGATGCTGAAGATGATATTCAGTTCTTTTATGGAGACTGGTCGGATAAACTATACTTTATATATGAAGGCAAGAGCTATTTTGCCGACTTCCAGCCAAGTCAGTTCCTTGGTTCTAATGCTGGTTCCAGTCACGTTATTCCTTTCTCTTTCAGCGCTGAGACATGTGCGAACTTCAAGAAGGTGGGTATGTTGATGCAGGGTAATGGAATAACGATTAAGAAGGTCGTTCTATCTTCTTCAACGTCAGGCATCGAGCAATTAGTTGTTTCCGAGGATAACGATGTTATCTACAACACCCTTGGTGTAAGGGTAAAGGAAATGAAGTCCGGAAACATCTATATCAAGAATGGGAAGAAGATAATAGCACAATAAAATGCAGTAGGATATGCGATTGCCATGACACGAAATATCATCAGTCATGGCAATGCATTGCAAAAGTCATGGTAGTGAATTACAAAAGTCATAGTAATGCCTTGCGTGAGTTATAGCAAAGCTTTGCATAAGACATCGCAAAGCTTTGCATGGGGCATCGCAAAGCTTTGCATGAGACATAGCAATGCTTTGCATGAAAAATAACATATAAGATAGTTGATATTGATTGAACTGTACGTTAAATAAAAGTAGGAGATATACGCCTGTTATTAGCGTGTATCTCCTACATTTTTTTACTGGTTCAAGTTACGCATGTATCCGACATGCTGTCAGTTGACAATTTGAAGAGTTGACAAGTTTACAAGTTATTAGTATTTCTGGCTGTTGTCATACTCAAGCAATAAGAGTAGCAACTCGTCAACTCGTCAACTTGTCAACTAAAACAATACTTGCTTACTTCACAACAATCTTCTTGCCCTTTGTGATAATGACACCCTTGGCATTTGAGTTAACCCTCATACCAGCGATGTTGTATCTTGGAGCATTGTCGTCAACGTCAGATGTAACAATCTCAGTGATGGAATTAGCTACAGTAGCTACAGTAGCTTCTCCAAGACCACCCATCTCGTTGGCTGCGCGTACTGACCATGTTGCTGAAATGTCATCAACGGTGTATGCACTTTCTGTGGTGAATGCAACTACACTACCATTCTTGCATACAGCCCAAAGGAGTGAGTAGTTGTTGCTGTCCCATGAAAGATTGCTGTCTTTAATACTTACATTTGTTGGTACAGGAGCCTGTTCAGTGTAAGCCAGTGGGTTCCACTCATCCTCGCCACCCATAACGTTGGCGATAGAAAGCTCTGACACTTGTTCTTCTGTAAGTACTGCACTTGCCTGAGTTCCTCCTTCGAATGTCAGCTTGCGTGATGTGAGGTCAACGGCAATACCGTTCTTGTCAACACTGTTGTACTCTGCAAATACCTCCGGCTTGTTGCGACCCATCTCACCCCAGCCTGCTGCTGTCGGCAGGACGTTCATCTTGGTGTTAATGTACTGTGCACGGCAGTTTGCACCCCATGGGCGACCGAGATTATATGTGCCGTTTACTACATCCTCTGCACCTTCTGCTGCATTGATTTCACAATCGAGGAATACATATCCATACTTAAGCTGTCCGCTAGGAGCTGCAATGACATTGCCGCTACGGTTTTCTACCACAAGGTTTACCCTGTTGTAGTAAACATCGCCGCCACCGCAAAGGAAGTCAACTGTTCCGTGGATTTCAGAGTCCTCCCAATAGAAGCGGCTGGTGTTCTTGTTGCTGTAGTAAGTGTCCTGGAATGACAGGAGCTTTACCTGCTTGGCAATAGTCTTTTCACCCTTGTCCTGCAGACATACGGCACGACCAGTGGTGTTGTTGTATTGATAAGCGTTCTTGATTGTAATATCCTGCATATACAGGTTGTTGCTTGAGTTGAAGAGAGTAGCTGTATTGCCGATTCCTTCAGCCTCAGGAGTATTTACAATTACCACACCGTCCTCGCTTTCACCTATGAGTGAGATGTTGTCGCCGGAAATGGCTGTGAGGCACTTGTTGCCAAGGTTGTATGTTCCATTGTAGAGGAAGATGCGATAGCGTGTTGATTTGTCAGCACGTGTGTTGGCAGCTTCAAGTGCAGCAAGGAACTCATCGGCTGTTGTAACCACCTGATCATAGAGTCCCTTTGTCACCTCTGGGCGTGTCATTGTGGTGAAGGTAATGTTTACTGCCTCTGTGTTCGTATTGCCGGAAAGGTCGCTTACAGAACCTGCTGCAAGGTTGAATGAGTATTCTGTAGCATACTCAAGGCTCTTGTATGTAGCTGTAATTGTCTTGCCGGAAACGGTAAGTGCAAGATCCTGACCAGAGAGTGTAGCCTTGGCATTTTCTGTCAGTTTAACCTTCTCGTCGTAGTTGAGGACAATCTTTCCTGATGCAGAAGCACCTGTAGCTCCATTGGCAGGAACTGTAGAAACGAGTACTGGAGCTGTGCCGTCGTCATAGATGGCAGCGTCTGCAATGATGAAGATGTCGCTGATAGCAGTACCGTCACTGTTGGGAGCGTCTGTTCCTGCTTTATCCCCAGTCGTGTCAGGCAGCCAGCGGATATAGAGGCTCTCTGCATGGTCAGCATCTGCAGGAAGGGTAACGTTGAAATCGTTAGCAACTTTAGGACCTGCCAGTGTAATCTCTCCAGCATCAATCCATGTCTCACCATTAAGAGAATACTGAAGTGTGATATGGGTATAGGCATTGTAGTTATAGAGAAGCACAGAGTTGACCTTGATGTTAGAGAAGTCGCGTGCGTTCACCTTAGTCTGATAGTAGTACTGTCCGAGAGTCTTCCAGTTGACAGCTGCACCCTTAAGGCTCTCATAGCCACCGGCAGCCACTGTTGACTTGTCAAGCCATCCCTGTGTATTGCCATCAACATCACGAAGAATGAGAGCTGCGCTCTGGTTGTCAACTGTTGATGCGAAGTCTGCAGGACGACCATTGTTTCCAGCCACGTAGAAGTCCCAACCTACGATATAGTCTATTGCCGAGAATGTGGCAGTGAGTTGCTTGTTGCCATCCATTGTCACCTTTGTAGTAGCACTTGTCTCGCCTGTTGACCAGTTGTTGAATGTCAGGATAGCATTGTTGGATGCCGTAAGTGTCACCTCTGTTCCTTCCTCGTACATGTTCTTTCCTTCAACAACTGTAGGAGCTGGTAAAAGCTGAACCATATAGTCGTTTGCGCCGCCCTCTACCGTGACATCAAGAGCGTAAGTGTTCACTGCTGTGAAGTTTGCTGTGAGAGTCTCGTCGGCTGTAACGGTGTATGTGAACTTGGCATCAGTAGATACAACATTGCCAGCTGCATCTGTCCAGTTTACAAAGTGATAGCCAAAGTTCTGTGTTGCTGTGAGCTGAACCTCGTCGCCTTCGGTATATTGCTCAGACTTTGGATAAGCAGAGACACTTCCGCCTTCAGCAGGTGAAGCAACCAAGTCGAGAGTGTATTTGTTCACAGCCTCGATGGTGCCGTTGAGCTTGCCGGAGATTGTCACCTCGCCGAATGCGCCTTCCTTGCTACTGCCCACGCCTACTGTTGCGGTGAGATAGAAGCCCTCTGTGCCTGCAAGCTGAGCCTGCTGGTCGGCTGTGAGTTCTATTTCATAATAATATACGGCTTCTTTATCATACTCTTTTTTTGAGGACGACTTGCCCTGACGCCATGCGGTGTATGTTCCGAGAGCGATTTCTGTGCCGTCAGCCTTATGTGCAGTTACCTTCACACCCTTTTCCGCATCGGTGCCACAGCGGTTGATGTAGCCCTTAACCTTTGTCGGAGTGAATGTCAGACCGGCTGCAGGACGTACAAACCAATTGAGGGCAGTTGTCGTACCTGCAGGTTTGAACGTGATGGCTGTTATGCCAGTATTAGTACCATCGGTCATCGTGATGGTTGTAGTGCCTGTGAGTGTGCAGTCGCCGGAATCAAACGCCACAGTGCTGAAGCCGTCTGCAGGTGTTGCGGTGTAGTCGCCGGGAGTTGTGGTGTTGTTCATTGCGAAGACAACGGAAGCAGCCTCGTCGGTGTAGGTCTTGCCGCCGCTTGTCTGCTCGGAAGCATTGAAAGCACTCTCTGGCAATGTCGGCAATACAGCCGTATCTGTGCCAGCAGCCCACGCTCCACTGCTGCCCGTCACTATCGTGATAAGCAGCGCAAAGAGTCTCAATAAAAACTTTTTCATTGTGCTTTGATTAATAGATTTGAATTATGTTAATTATAAAAAAGATATACCCGTAACGTGGTTTGGTGGTTTGTTTTGCCTTGTCCTGACTTAAAAAGTCGGTTTTTAGTAGTTTCCTCTGCAAAGTTACGATGTTTTATTTTAATAACCAAATTTTTTTAATTATGATTCCTCAATATTTTTCATACACATAGAAATGCTTTCCTTCCTGACCTCGTTGAAGGTTGAAGGTTGAGGCTCACCCCCAGCCCCTCCCTGAGGAGGGGAGATTGAATAATGAAGGTTGAAGATTGAATATTGAAGGAAGTAACAAGCCATCCATATTATTAAAGACTTAAGTTTCGCATTTGCTCAACTTCTGTAGTTAAAAGGAGTTATAAGAAGTTATCGCTCCCTTTATCTCCTCTTTACTACTTGCGAAAGTTGAATTAAAGAGTCTCAGCAACCCTTTTGGCAGCAAGGTATTTGTTGATGGAAAATCCCTCTTTAGACACGCTGTCCAATAGTGCCAGTTTTGTCTTCAGGCATGATTTCAGGTCGGAAAGGGCGTTGCTGTATCTTTTCTTCTTGTCCTTAGCCTTCACATCGGCATTCTTGGTCTTTCTCAGTAGGTCGTGGAGAATGGTGTGTAGGGTATTGCTGAAATAATCTGTTCCACGGATTATCCTGTCTTCTACCTCCTTGGACTCTATGTCCTGTCTTGACATGCGCTTTATCAGTTCTGCCCATTTCACCGCAACATTCACCACGTCGGCATGCATTTTGGCAGAAGCTTCCTTGTGGGCTGTTGCAAGCAATGGTATGCTGGTGGAATGGCATTCAATGACCATTCTTGTCATGTTCTCTTCCAATGACATTATCTCTGAGAAATCGAAAAGCTCCAGCAACAGTTCTTTCATGTATTCGTCTTTTATGGTTGGCAAGGCACTGACACTTGCCTGTGTCTTATTCTCCTGTTCGCTGACGAAGACTTCCACTTCCTTGTCGGTCATTATAGCCTCATGGGGGATGGGGGACGACAGCACCAAACCTTCAAGTGTGCGACATCTGCTGAGAGCAACATACACCTGTCCTGATGCAAACGCAAGTCGTGCGTCAATTATAGCATGGTTGAATGTTAATCCCTGACTCTTGTGGATTGTTATCGCCCATGCAAGTCGCAGGGGCAACTGGGTGAAGACACCCAGTATCTCGGTTTCTATTTCCTTTGTCTTTTCGTTGAGCGTGTATTTAGCATTTTCCCATTCCTGAGGAGTGACATCAATGGGTTCTTCTTCACCGGGACATGCCACCCTGACACCCTCATCGCCAAGGCTGACAATTCTTCCTACCTTGCCATTATAAAACCTGTGCTCCTGTGAAGTGTCGTTGCGCAGGAACATAACCTGTGCCCCTACTTTAAGAGAAAGGGTCTTAGGTGCCGGGAAGGAATAATCTGGGAATGTGCCTTCAACACTCGCCACATATTCCTTCTCTTTACTATCAATTTTGGAGAGCTCGCTCTCGTTAAGTCTTGTGGCTATCGAGTTGTGTGTGGTCAGATGGATATATCCATCCTCCTCTCTTGGCTTGAAGCCCGGTAGGTATCGTGTATTCAATGTGTAGAGAGTCGAAGCTGATGCGTTTCCTTTCCTTATCTCGTTGAGAATCTTTATGAATCCCTCATCCTGTTGACGATATACTGTCGTTAGCTCAATGGTGACATATCTTACAAGGCGCAGGGCATGACTCCCGAAAAAATACGGGGTATCATAATATGGTGACAACATTCTTTCTTCCTCTGGTGTCACTATGGGAGTCAGCTGCTGCAAGTCTCCAATCATAAGTAGCTGTGCTCCTCCGAATGGTTTGTTGTGAATGCGGAACCTTCTCATCACAGAGTCTATGGCATCCAGCAGGTCACTCCTCACCATACTAATCTCGTCAATGATTAGAATCTCTATATTTCTAATCAGTCTTTTCTTCTGTTTCGTGAAATTGTGTTTCTCTTTAGTAACGGTGTCTGGCACGTAGGGTGAGAGTGGCAGTTGGAAAAAAGAATGTATGGTGACACCGCCAGCATTGATGGCAGCAACTCCCGTAGGAGCTACAACGAGCACATTCTTCATGCCCTTTTCCACCACAGTCTTAAGGAATGTAGTCTTGCCTGTTCCTGCCTTTCCGGTGAGGAAAACGCTTCTGTTGGTGTATTCAATGAAATCCCATGCCTGTCTTAGTTCTCTGTTTTTCACCGTCCTGTTAATGCGTTTAATTGTTCTGTTCATGTTTCGCAAGCTAAAACTTGCTCAAAGTTAACTTGTTAACTTGTCAACTCATTAACTTGTCAACTTAATTAATTATTTGTCAGGCAAAGGTAATAATTCTTTTTTACATTTGCTTATTGCTGTGTGATAAAAAGAAAATAAAACCAATAATCTCTTCGCTTAATAGAATTTTATTATTATTTTTGCAATCTGTTTGGTGTCCTTCATGGATAAGGAATGCCATATCTACGTTTTTTTGTTGACTTTTTTTGAAACTTTATATGTTAGTTATGGACATGAGAGATATATTTCACTCTGTGAAGACTGCGAGCAGAAAGCTTGCCATAGTTGCTGATGCTACAAGAAATGCAGTGCTTGAGACCCTTGCTGACAAGATAGAGGCAAAAGGTGATGTTCTGCTTGATGCTAATAGCAGAGATTTGGCAAGGATGGACAGGAAGAGTGCCTTGTATGACAGGTTACAGCTCAATAAGGGACGCCTCATGGACATTGCCCGCAGTATTAGGGAAGTGGCGAGTCTTTCTTCTCCTCTTGGAAGGATACTGATGGAGAGGACACTTGCCAACGGACTCGTGTTGAGAAAGGTATCTGTACCATTTGGCGTGATTGGTGTTGTATATGAAGCCAGACCCAATGTTACATTTGATGTCTTCTCCTTGTGTCTGAAGAGTGGAAATGCCTGCGTATTGAAAGGAGGTAGTGATGCAGAGGAAAGCAACAAGGCAGCCATGAGCCTTATCCATGAGGCATTGAAGGAAAACGGTGTTGATGCAACAGTTGCCGAGATGCTTCCATCCACTCACGAGGCAACCTCGATGATGCTAAATGCTGTAGGATTTGTTGATGTTTGCATACCAAGGGGCGGCAGAAAGCTTATAGATTTCGTCAGAGAAACAGCCCAAGTGCCAGTGATAGAGACAGGAGCTGGAGTCGTGAGTACATATTTTGACAGTAAAGGAGATGTGGAGAAAGGCAGGCGCATTGTCGAGAATGCAAAGACAAGAAGAGTCAGTGTTTGCAATGCCCTTGACTGTCTGATTGTTGACAGTAACCGTCTTGCAGATGTGCCTTCTCTGTGCAGTCCTCTTGCAGGGCATGATGTAAGGATATATGCCGATGACAAGGCATTTGCAATCCTTGAAAACAACTATCCCACAGAACTCCTGTGTCATGCCACTGTCGATAGCTATGGCACTGAATTTATGGATTATGCCATGGCATTGAAAATCGTTGATGGTGTTGATGAAGCCATTGAGCACATTGCGGAGTATGGTTCCTGCCATAGTGAGAGTATAGTGACTGAAGACAAAGATACGGCAAGATATTTCCAGCAGAGGGTCGATGCCGCATGTGTCTATTGGAATGCACCTACAAGCTTCACTGATGGTGGGCAGTTTGGGTTGGGTGCTGAGATTGGTATCAGTACACAGAAACTCGGACCGCGAGGACCAATGGGACTTGAGGAAATGACAACATATAAATGGCTTGTCGATGGTAACGGACAAGTGAGACCTTAAGACCTAAAAAGGTTATTAGGTCTTCAAAGATTGAAGATTGATGATTGATTATTGATGGCTGATTATTGATGATTGATTATGGAAGATTGAATTTTAAACTTGTCAACTTGTAAACTTAAATTATATACTCAACTTTAGCAAGTAGTAAAGAGGAGAAAAAGGGAGATAAATGACATATGTTTAAGCCAGGCTTTTACTATTGTCTTTTAACTTCCTAAGCGACCAAAGGGAGCGATAACTTCTCATAACTCCTTGTAACTCCTAAAGTTGAGCAATGCGAAACTTAAATTATATATATATGAGAACTTTTTTCAACGTAGAGGATATTGGGAATGTGGACGAGGCTGTATGCGAGGCCTTAGAAGTTAAAAGCAATCGTTACGCCTATCAACATCTTGGAAAGAACAAGACCCTGTTGATGATATTCTTCAATAACTCGCTGAGGACGCGACTCAGCACGCAGAAGGCTGCTATGAACTTGGGCATGAATGTTATAGTGCTTGATGTCAATGCAGGAGCTTGGAAACTTGAAACAGAACGTGGAGTCGTAATGGATGGCGACAAGAGTGAACACCTGCTGGAGGCTATACCTGTCATGGCATCTTATTGCGATATCATTGCAGTAAGATCGTTCGCAGGACTTGAAGACAGGGATTTCGACTATGCAGAGACAATAGTTAACCAATTCGTCAAATACTCCAACAAGCCAGTTGTTGCCATGGAGACAGCAACAGTTCATCCTTTGCAGGCTTTTGCAGACCTTATAACCATAAGGGAGAATGAGGCAAGAAGAGAGTCGTGTGGTGAGAAGGTAAGACAACGTCCAAAAGTTGTGCTGACATGGGCTCCTCATTGCAAAGCACTGCCACAAGCTGTTCCAAACTCCTTTGCCCAGTGGATGAATGCAGCTGATGTTGAGCTTGTAATAACCCATCCCGAAGGCTATGAACTTGATTCAAGGTATGTGGGAGAGGCTAAGGTAGAATACAATCAGAGAAAAGCCCTTGAGGGTGCCGACTATGTATATGCCAAAAACTGGAGTTGCCCTGGCGTAACCAACGTAGCAGACTATGGAAAGATACTGTGCAAGGATATGACGTGGACAATAGACAGTGAACACATGAACTGGACGGACAATGGCTTTTTCATGCATTGCCTGCCAGTGCGCAGAGGACTTATTGTTTCTGACGATGTTATAGAGAGTGACCATAGCCTTGTTATACCAGAAGCGGCAAATAGAGAGATTTCCGCCCAGGTGGTATTGAAAAGAATTCTTGAAAGCATCTGATGGAGAACTACATAATATTAAGACCAAAGCAGACTGGTGCGTTCATTGACAGGATAGAGGAACTGTTTACGCAGGTCACAGACTATCTGTCGAGAGAAGTTCAGGCAGGTCGTACCTTGCAGTTGGCAAAGGTGTTTCTCAGTGATGCCCAGAACCAGTATCAGCAGTTTGTTGAGTCGGAACTGTATCAGAATGTGTTGTCGAAAGTCGCCTCAAGCATAATTGAACAGACACCGTTAGATGGTTCCAAGGTGTCCGTACTTCTAGTGACATCCGACAGAGCGGCAGAATACATATATAATAGTTTGAGGCTTTGCGCAGAAGAGACCAAAGGCTCCAACTCTTATCTACAGACTGTGCTCCTTTTTGAAAAATACATCAAAAGCATAGAGGCACTGGGACTTGACATTGCCACACATCTTGTGAGGACATGGATATATGTTGCCGACATAGACGTGAACTACGAAGGAGTGGTGAAAGCCAGAAACGACATATTCAAGAGATATGGACTTACGGCAGACACACATTTCATAGCAAGTACGGGTATTGGAGGAAACTCCGAGACACGTACTGCCTGTGTTGCAATAGATTTCCTTACTTATCCGAGCGTCTGCGAGGAGAACAAGACATATCTAAAAGCTCTTGACCATCTGAATCCTACACATGAGTATGGCGTAGCGTTCGAGAGAGGCACCATGCTGGAAACTGACCACGAGAGGAAATATTTCATTTCGGGGACAGCAAGCATCGACAGGCATGGACATGTGATATACCTTGGGAATGTCATAAGACAGACAGAGAGACTTCTTGAGAATATAGATGCTTTGCTGAGAAATGGAGGAGCCACTCTCTGTGATGTAAACTATTTTATAATATATCTCCGTGATTTGTCGGACTATCAGGCTGTTGACAGATATATGGAGCAGCATTATCCCGATAAACCAAGAATTCTGGTACAGGCAAAAGTATGCAGACCAGAATGGCTCGTTGAGATGGAATGTACGGCAGGAGGAACATTATGAGAGGTGGAGTGGTCAAGGGAAATGTGTCATTGAAGGTCATGATACTCATGACATGGGCAATAGTCTGCTGGTGTTTTTATCAGTTTTGTTATCCGTATCATTTCTACTGGCAGGAGGAAACACAGTTGTTCCTCATGTCTGCTGAGTATTTGAAAGGGTATTTTTCTAAACCGGCATGGGTGGCTTGCATGGGTGGCGACTTCCTTACACAATTCTATTATTACACGTATGCGGGAGCATCTATAATTACGCTCTTGTTGTTGGTGACAGGAGATGTTTCACGCAGGGCATTGGAACATGCAGGGCAAGTCAGGCTGGCTTTCCCTCTTGCCATGGCAGTAATGGTAATCCTTGCTTTGACAAGTCTAAAATATACGTTCCGCCTTTCCTCCCTATTGGCATGGACTGGTGGAATAGGAATGTATTACGCATGGTCACTGCTAAGGTCTTGTAAGCGCATCCCTGTTCCTGTTTATATGGTAATGAACGCAATCATTGCAGTCTTGACATTCTGGATGTGGGGAGTTGGAGTGTGGGCTTTCGTATCGCTTAGTGTGATGGATAGTCTCACTAATGCCAGAAAGTTGCATGCTGCTTTGAAAGTTGGAATGTTCTCATTGCTTGTGGCTCTTCTTCCTTTGTTAAGAAACTTCTATTTTCTTGATACGGACGCTATGCTGACATATCCTCAGAAAGGTGGATTCTGCCTACCGGAATGGAGCTTAGAGAAGAGCTTTGCATACCAGACGGAATATAGAATAGGTAATTACCAACGTGTTATAAACATGTTCAATGCCGATGATGACAAATCGGAACTTGCCAAGTATTTCCATAATCTCGTAGCAGCGCAGAGAGGAACCCTTGCGGATATTCTTTTGAACACTCCCGGCAACAACCTTGGGACATTCTATCATATAGGTCCCAAGACTCCCAAACTGACAATACAGAATATGCACGAGCTGTATTGGGCAATAGGTGATATGGCTTTTGCAGAGAGAGCTGCCATCATGGCTAAGACATTCTCCCCAGACAACAGAAATGTAAGGATGATAAAACGTCTTGCTGAGATTAATATTGTAAGAAACGATACAGCTGCTGCCATGAAATATCTAAGAATTCTTGACAAGACGTTGGTATATGGTTCTTTTGCCAGAAAGATATTGAATGGAGACAAGCATGCCATGCAACCTTATGTTGAGAAACGGAAGATGCAGAACACAACAAGTGACATACGCTATTCTGACAATGCCCACCAGATACTCGTGGAATTGATGAGGTCCAACGGCAAAAATATAGTTGCTCTTGACTATCTGCTTTGTAGCGACCTGCTTCTTAAGGATATCGCTACTTTCAGGAAAGACTATGACAACTTTGCGGCAGGCAACCCACAGGTGGCACGTAGGAGACTTTATCAGGAAGCCATGTGCATATCCCTTGCAGCTGCCAAGGAGGAACCAGACGTCTTTGGAAAGTATGTCGATTATGATGTCTTTACAAAATTTGTGGAATACAATAATAAGAGAGGTGATAGAAGTTTCAAAGGTACATACTGGTATTTCTTTGACAGAGAGAATGCCGCAAAGCTTGAGACCCTTTCCTTCTTCCATCTTCCTTCTTCTTCCATCTTCCCTTTTCAATCTCTGACTTCGTCGTTTTTAGGCTTCACCTCGGGATAGCTAAAGCGAGCTCGGCTCTCCTCTCGGTTTGCACGAAAATCCAATCTTCAACCTTAAATTTTAAATTTTCAATCTTCAATCTTTTAAGACCTCACAACTTCACAACCTCATGACCTCACAACCTCACAACCTCATAAAATTATGTCTTTCAGTATTGGCAGTTGTAACAATAGTGCATTCGTGCGCTCCAACTCCAGAGAATGTCAGGGAAGTCAAATCCTTGCCGACAATATATCCCGACTATACAGACATCACCATACCAGCCAACATCGCTCCTCTCAACTTCAAAATAAGGGGAAAGGCTGATGCAGTGTGTCTTACTGCCACATGTGGCGAAAGCACACTGGAAGTGAGTGAGACAGGTGACAAAGTGATGTTCGGAATAGATGAATGGAAAACGTTCCTTGAAAATGCGGCAGGCAAGAAAGTTGATGTCTCGCTTACGGTAAGAGAAAACGGAGAGTGGAAACACTACAAGGATTTCGTGTGGACGGTGAGCAATGACAGCATTGACCCTATACTCACATACAGGCTCATTGAACCAGATTACGAGGTCTTCAACAATCTGAGAATAGTGGAGCGAGATATCACAAATTTCAAGGAAAGGAGTATCAGTGACTACAACATAGTGGGTAACAGGTGTATGAACTGCCACAAGTTCTCTTCAAACAATCCAAATCTGTCAATGATGTATGTCAGAGGTGATGGTGGAGGAGCCATCCTTAATGACAACGGAAGATTAAGGAAGCTTGATATAAAGACAGACGGCATGATAGGAGGAAGTGTGTATTTCAGTTTCAGTCCAAACGGTCGGTATGTAGCATTCTCTACCAATATAATAATACCTGCTTTCCATAGCGATGCGTCAAAACGGCTTGAGGTCTTTGACACTAAGTCGGACATATATGTTGCTGACATAAAAGAGAACAAAATAATCAGGTCGGAACTCCTATGTGACACTACCCGCCTTGAGACATTCCCTACTTTCGCACCAGATGGCAAGAGCATATATTTCTGTGTAGCTGAAGCAAGCAGGGATAGTTTCAATGTGCAGACGACCATATACAATCTGGCAAGGATAGACTTTGATATGAATAAAGGATTGATAGGAGACAGTATTCATATCATGGAGGTGGCTCCGGCTGACAGTGCTGCAACGAGAGGTACATCTGTATGCCATCCTGTGGTTAGTCCAGACGGCAGGTTCCTCTTATATACAGTGGCATACTATGGCACGTTCCCTATTTGGCATCCTGAGTGTGACTTGCAGATGATGGATTTGCAGACAGGCAAACTACATACTCTCGACATCGTAAACTCAGACAAGAGTGATTCTTATCATAGTTGGTCAGGAAACAGCAGATGGTTTGTGTTTGCAAGTAAACGGGACGATGGACTTTATGGAAAACCTTACTTCTGTCATGTCGATAATGACGGTAATACGACAAAGCCATTCCTCCTGCCACAAGAGGATCCAGATACTTATGACAATACCTTGAAGTCCTTCAACATTCCGGAACTCGGCAGAGGAAGCCTTCCGTTCACAGCTGTGGATGTTCAGCGTGTCATGGAGAAAGAAGCTGAAAAGTTCCAGTGGAGATGAAAGATTCAATTTTCAACTTTCAATATTCAATCTTCATCATTCAATATCGCTTATCTGAGGCTTTCCAATCTCAGTAGTAGCTGAACTTCCTTGCTCATTCTTTTCTGGTGAGGAAGTCTGTTCAACCGTTTCCTGTTTCAGGTTTTCTGGAAGAGCTGCACTCTCATCAGGTGCATCGTCGTATGAATCCTTTGCAGAGGATGCTGTTTGCTTACTGTCACTCTTTTCTTCATCCTTGTCTGGAGTATCCGTGTCAACAATCTCGTCAGACAATCTCATTCCGCGTATGGCATAGTCGCCAACGACATCGAATGTGTCCTTTAAAACATTGTCACGCATCTCCTCTTCTTCTTCCATCATACTCCTTGGACTGTCGTTTGAACCTACTATCAGGTTATAGCAAACAAGGATAAGCAAAAGAAAAACAATAACGAGAAACAGTCTTGTCACAATTCTTGCAGTCTTTTTCCCTCCACCGTGTCTGTTGTCACTCTTTTCGTTGTTTGTTCTGAATATTCCCATATATGTGTTTATATCCTTTTGATTGCGAAGGTAATGCAAAAGAGTGAAATGGCAAAATAAAATCGATTTTTTTTCGTTTTTATATTGATAGTTCAAATTTCGCAAGTTAAAAACTTGCTCAAAGTTGACGAGTTCACAAGTCAACCAGTTGCTACTGTGAAGTTAACGAGTTAAATAGTTAACAAGTTGTTAGCATTTCTGGTTGTTGTCAAGCTCAAACAAGAATAGTAGCAACAGTGATATGGATATAACACACGTGATAAACAACCTCAGAAAACTCAGCGGACTTTCTGAAACACTTGGAATGGAGTTTCTTTCAACCCCTGAACCAGACACATGTATGGCTCGTATGCATGTTGATGAGCGCAATCGGCAGCCATTCGGCTTCCTGAGCGGAGGTGCATCGCTTGCACTTGCCGAGAACCTTGCAGGGGTCGGTTCTCTTGCGCTATGCCCAGACAAAAGGAGCGTTGGCATTAATGTCAGCGGCAATCATGTGCAGGCTGTAAGGGAGGGAAACACGGTAAAGGCTATTGCAAGACTTAAGTTCAAGGGAAGGAAGCTTCATGTCTGGAGTATAGATATTTTCAATGAGGACAATGGTGACCTGATTTCCACAGTCCAGGTAACTAATTATGTATTAGACACAATAAGTAAATGACGGGATTCGCTATATTCAGGATGCCGGAGAAGAAGAGGGCATCTATGGTGATACAAACCCAGGGAAAGACTTTCGCTGCCACCACATGGGAGGAAATTGACGACAAGAGGGGTTATGTCATTGCTCCATTCAACATCTCAGAGCGCACTCCGTTGCTTATACTTCAGCCAACAGTAGAAATGGATGTTGACTGCGACAACTCTGATGCCGTGAAAAGACTTATGCGTGTTGCTATCTCTTCTGTAACCGATGTGGCTTCATGGCAAAGTGAGGAACAGTGCGAGACCGAGCGTATGGCTTATAATCGATTGTTCCATAGATATTCCAAAGCACTTGAAAGTGGAGACTTCCGAAAGCTTGTGCTTGCCAGAGTGCATCATGTCCCTTATCCTGAGACACCAAAGGATATGGGAGAATATCTGTCGTCTCTTTTTATGAAAGCATGTGCTTTGTACCCCAAACAATACATCAGTCTCTTCTCTACACCTGAGAGTGGCACATGGCTTGTGGCTACACCAGAGACATTGCTATCCTGCGACCAGATAGGCAGATGCTATACAATGGCTCTCGCTGGTACGATGAAGGCAGGAGAAACAGAGAAAGAATGGAGCCTGAAAAACCAGATGGAGCAGAACATAGTCACACAATATATCAGAGAGAATCTTGAGGACATAGTATGTTGCCTGAGGGTAGAACCAGCCCATACGGTAATGGCAGCATCGCTCCTGCATCTGAGAAGTGATTTCCATTTCTCATTGCTTGGCACACATACAGTGGGTGAGATAGCGAGGAAACTCCATCCAACACCTGCCGTGTGCGGCATTCCAAAGCACAAAGCATGGGAACTTATTGTTAAAGAGGAAGGGGACAGACGTCGTTACTATAGTGGATTCACGGGCATGATTACGAAGAGAGAGACAAATCTTTTTGTGACATTGAGATGCATGAGAGCCACAATCACAGGCTTCGACCTCTATGCGGGTGGTGGCATAGTCAAGGATAGTGTGTTGGATGACGAATGGGCGGAGACAGTGATGAAAATGGAAACAATGGAGAGACTCATCTGAAGATTGAAGATTGGACATTATGTTTGCAAATAAGGAAAACGTAAATATACTGACATCGCTGATAAAAAAGAGCGAGATAAGGAATGCTGTCGTATGTCCTGGCAGCAGGAATGCTCCTATTGTCAATAATCTGTACAATTTGGATGATATAGACTGCCATCCTGTAACAGACGAGAGAAGTGCTGGCTTTTATGCCCTTGGCTTGTCTCTTGCCACCGGACAGCCCGTTGTGGTATGTGTTACTTCCGGCTCTGCATTGCTTAATGTGTTGCCTGCAGTTGCAGAAGCTTATTACCAAAAAGTTCCTATGCTTGTTGTCTCGGCTGACCGCCCAGTGGAGTGGATTGGGCAGAACGATGGTCAGACTCTGCCTCAGGCTGATGCCCTGCATCCTTTTGTGGTGAAAAGTGTATCGTTGCCAGAACCTGAGGACAGTATTAAGCGTTGGCATTGCAATCGCCTCGTCAATGAGGCATTGATAGCTATGCGGGCTGATAATCGTCCAGTACATATAAATGTTCCAATCAGTGAACCTCTTTTCGATTTTTCTGTGGAGACTCTGCCAGACGAGAGGTTGATAACCTTGTATCCTTCTTCTACGGATATTCCAAGGCTTAGACAAATGGCTATGGATGTTTTCTTTAGTTCTGCAAAGCCACTTGTAGTGATAGGGCAGATGGAAGAAAATATAGCTCGTTCCCTGCCTGTTGACAAGCTGACTGAGTATGCTGTGGTAGTTTCAGAGCCTTTGTCTTCATGTCATGGGATAACCAATGCCGATGAAATTCTTTCGGATTGTTGTACAAAAGAAGAAGACCTTGCTCCTGATTTTATTTTGTATATAGGAGGTGAAATAGTTAGCAAGAGACTCAAGCGTTTTCTTAGGAAAACTAAGGGCGCAAAGACATGGAGAGTGACAGATGTGTTGGAGGTGACAGACACTTTCATGAATCTTGATGGTATTGTTCAAGGAAGGGCGGAAGATGTCTGCTCATGTTTGGCAGATGGTATTTGCCATCATGAAACAGCTCAAACTGAGATGTTCAGGATTGCTTGGAGACAGGCTTCGCAGAGATGGGCACACAGGAATGAAATATATGTTCCAGATTACTCCCAGATGGCTGCCGTAAGGGAGTTTGAGAGAATTCTAAGTACCTTAGACAACCATACCTTTTACTCATTCTATTCCAACAGTATGCCTGTGCGACTTGCATGCTTGTATGCCTGCCACCATATTGGATGCAACCGCGGAGTGAATGGTATTGAGGGATGTCTCTCTACTGCAGCGGGAGTCTCGCTGAACTCATCAAATACTTATTGTGTCATAGGCGATTTGAGCTTCTTCTATGACCAGAATGCTCTTTGGCACAGAAATCTGAATGGGAATCTGAGAATCCTGCTTTTGAACAATGGAGGAGGTGGTATTTTTGGAAGGCTGGAAGGACTCATGAAGAGTGATGCCTACAGTCTTGTGGCAGCAAAACACGAGTGCAGTGCCCGCGGCGTGTGTATGGCAAATGGAGTAGCTTACCGCAGTGCGCATGACATGGAAACGATGCTTAGTGGTATAGAATGGCTTGTGAAGGAGCAAAGTGACGTTCCCATGCTTCTTGAGGTGATGACAGATGCAGATGAGGACAATAGGGTTCTGGACCGTTATTGGAAAGTTGAAAATTGAGGCCCATCCCCAGCCCCTCCCTGAGGAGGGGAGATTGAATATTGAAAAATGAATGTTGTCAATTCTATGAATCGTCAATTAAAGAGTATCAACTTGTCAACCCGTCAACTTGTTAGCTGACAGCATGTCGGAGACATGCGAACCAACGGTCACTGGCCGAAGGGAAAAGGAGTTTCCTTGAGCTTTGCGAAAAAACTTAAATTAAATTACTCAACTTTCGGAAGTAGATAAAGGAAGGCAAATGAAGATAAAAGGAGATAAAAGACAAAACCTAAGACTGTTGTCTTTTAACTTCCTGAGCGACCGCAAGGAGCGATAACTCCTTCTAGCTCCCTTTAACTCCTTATGTTGGGAACTTCTGAAACTTAAATTAAATTATATATAATATGGAGTACATAAATACAGTTGATGCCGATTTTTCCAAACAGAATGGAGGACGGCAATGGAGAAAGATAGAGGGTTTCGATTTCAGTGATATCCTCTTCGATGAGTATAACCATATAGCGAGGATTACAATAAACAGAGAAAGGTATCGCAACGCTTTCACACCACGAACAGTGAGTGAGATTTCGCAAGCGTTCATTTACTGCCGCGAGTCCGCAGACATAAGGGTGGTGATACTGACAGGTGCCGGAGACAAGGCTTTCTGTTCAGGAGGTGACATGCATGTAAAAGGTAAAGGAGGCTATGTGGGCAGCGATGGTGTACCGCGGTTGAATGTCCTGGATGTTCAGATGCAGATAAGGAGACTGCCAAAACCTGTCATAGCCATGGTAAATGGTTTTGCGATAGGAGGCGGACATGTGCTTCACCTGATGTGTGACCTTACAATAGCGTCAGACAATGCCATTTTTGGACAGACAGGTCCTAAGGTTGGTAGTTTCGATGCAGGATTTGGAGCTTCGTATCTTGCACGCATAGTGGGACAGAAGAAAGCGAGAGAAATATGGTTCCTCTGTCGCCAGTATTCTGCTGACGAGGCAGAGCGTATGGGACTCGTCAATAAGGTAGTGCCGTTCGAAAGATTGGAAGATGAGTGTGTGGAATGGGCTGAGACAATGATGGAAAGGTCACCGTTGGCTCTTAGAATGATTAAAGCAGGACTCAATGCAGAGCTTGATGGTCAGGCAGGCATTCAGGAACTTGCAGGTGATGCTACAATGCTCTATTACACAATGGATGAGGCAAGAGAAGGCGGACAAGCGTTCCTTGAGAAACGCAAGCCCGACTTCGGAAAATATCCCATTCTTCCTTGAGCTAATTACTTCTTCATGTCAAAGCCAATGCGCAAGCCGTCATAGTTTTTCGACAATTCTCCGATACCCTGCAAGGTGCTGTTGCCGCTTATGGCAGCCATGGTCTGCATAAGCGACAGCAGTTTTGTAGCCTCGAACAATATGCTTATGCCGTTGGTGTTGCGTTTGGCATAGCCGTTTATAGTGAGTAATGTGCCCTTTAAAGTCAGAAGACTCGCATCTTCGTCAAAAGTCCATTTGCCACTGAATGATTTGCCGTTAATCTTTGACGAGAACGTCCCGTCACCGTTGAGGGTGATATATGTGTTGGATGATGCCAGACCCAGTTTGTCGTAATATGTTTTCAGGTTGTCCTCAATCTTGGTGGCAGCTACTTCACCTCCTGCTTTGGCAAGTGCGTTGTCAGACGTGAAGGCACATCCTGGTCCGTCGTATTTCCATGTACCGGTTATGGTTGATGTGGTGAGCTTGTCCATGCCTATTACACTTGTCAGGATATTGCCAATTGTCTCACCGTTTCCCATGGAAGACAGTATGCCACCAAGTACACTTCCGTTGTTACCGCTGCTTGCATTACCCGTCTGGGTAGTGCCCATCGTTCCACATGAGACAAGCATGATGCTCATTGCGGATGCTATTACGAAATTCTTTCTCATTGTTTTTATATAATTATATTCAAGATTATATTCAAGTTTACTTTTCCCTTCGGCCAGTGACCGTTGGTTCGCATGTCTCCGACATGCTGACAGTTAATAAGTTGACAAGTCAACAAGTTTATACCCTTATTGTTTAAGTTTGTCAATATCCAAAATAACTAATAACAAGTTGACAGGTCAACCATTTATTTGCCTTTCTGGATAATGACAATCTTTTCCTTGCCTACTTGCGAAGATTGTTTTTATTAAACGCCTGCAAAGTTAGCCTTTTTGTCAGAATTGGCAAAGGCGTATGGGTTTTGAAAAATACATTATGATGGATTTAATATGCCATAGAGCAGTTATAATATCTTGTTTTCAATGTTTTTAGTTTTTTTATTGTTTTACCGAATCGTCTTCCAGCAACATTTGAGGTAAACAACCCCTTTTATCAAGGACTGCCATATCTACATACAATGCCTCAGTCATCCCTTTGGGTTACGCATTGATATTGATTGAAATGCTGATAAGATTATTAACCTTACAGCTGAAAGGTTAATAATCTATCGGCTGAAAGGTTAATAACCTTATCACCAATGAAACCTATTGCATGAGGCAAAACAATATTAAACCTAAATGAAATAATACCTTAACCCCGATAAAACAATTCGAGTGTTCTTGCGTTATAGTATTGTGAGGTTATGAGGTTATGAGGTTGTGAGGTTATGAGGTTATGAGGTTGTGAGGTTATGAGGTTATCCTAAAATCCGCAAGCAATCTCAATGGCAATCTCAATTGCAGTAAAGAGCT
>SAMEA3663090__coassemble_56_pt1 | contig 166047 bp, 136 predicted proteins | sample SAMEA3663090__metabat2_high_PE_006 | metagenome-assembled genome bin SAMEA3663090 (sample SAMEA3663090) | pig gut metagenome | biome: pig gut; feature: pig-associated habitat; material: faeces | place: France | collected 2012 | reverse complement strand
ACGACACAGGAACATTATATGCGTCCACGCCATCAGGCTCGCCTGTCAGAAGTCTTTACGTCCGCAATGGTTCATATTGGTACACTCTTGCGGAAATCCTGAAACAGTGCTATAACATAGACTTTTATTCCAAGTCTGGATATGACAATACTGGCACCACCATGGGTGTGTCTGGCGACGGAAAGACAATTACAGCATGGCCAGACCCATACACAGCAGGATACATACTGCGTCTTGACGAACCGATAGGAACAGTTGCCGAAAGGGTTAACCTTCTAAACGACTACACGGCAGTGCCTGACAATGGAACAGAGTTCTCAAAGATGAAATCCATAACCGTGACCTTTACACGTGAAGTGAAAGTGATAGGTGAAGCCAGCCAAGTGGTTCTTAAAGACGAGAACGGCAATGAAGTAAGAAAAGCTCTTGTCTTTGAGGAACAGGCATCAAACGCAAAGAATGTAAACATCTCATTCCGAACCACTACACTTGAAGCAGGCAAAAACTACACAGTAACGATTCCAGAAGGATGCATTACACTCAAGAACGACGAGAATAAGAAGAACAACGAGATTGTACTCAACTACAAAGGAAGAGCGCAGACTCCTGTCACTGTCACTGACATTACACCAAAGAGTGGTTCCTCACTATCACAGCTTGATGCAAGCACCAACCCTGTTTATGTAACATTCGACACTAATGTGTTGCCGACAGATACCGCAAAGGCACAGCTCTTCGAGAGAAACAGCAATGCTCTCGTATGTGATCTCGGACTGGCATATAAGGACAATAAAGTTGGTGTGTTCCCATACTCAACACAATACTTGTATCTCAATTCCCAGTACCGTATCGTGGTGAATGCCGGCTCATTCACTGACCTTGGAGGCGACAATCCCAATGAAGAAATAGAGATTGAATACGATGGCATATACGAGCGAATCATTATATCTGACGACACACTCGTATATAAGGAAGACTTTGCCGAAGGCATTGCCAACATGCTACTCTATGAAGGCGATGAAAATGTGCCTACAGAGGAGATGTTAGGTTATGACTTTACTCAAAAAGACCGTCCCTGGATACCTGTAAAGGATGAAGACAATGATGACTATGCAGCAGCCTCAACGTCTGCATACACTCCTGCCGGCAAGTCGAACGACTGGATGTCAACACCTCAGATATACATACCAGACGAGAAATGCCGTCTGTCATTTGATGCTCAGGGATTCAGGAAAAGCAAGAACGACACCCTTGAAGTCTATGTCTATCCATCAGAGGAAACACTAAACTACCTGACATCAGCAGACATTGAGAAATTCAAGACTTCAGGCAACCTCGTGTTCAAGGAGATACTGTCGCCTGGAATCAGCGAGGATGTCCTGCTTGGAGAATGGACTAATTACACCATTCCACTTAACAATTATGCCGGCAAGAATATATATATTGTATTTGCCAATCAAAACAATGACCAAAGCATTGTATTTGTGGATAATGTGAAAGTAATAAGAGACAATGGATTCCTTACAGCTATTGGTAACGAGACCGAAGTAGTGAACAAAGCATCACAGGCTATAGAAGGACGCCTCATTGCCAATATTGCAGGAAGAACGTTCAGTTCAGCCAAAGCAAGTCTTCTTGACAAGGATAAGAATGTTATAGATGAAGTATCAGGAACAGGACTGTCACTTGCGAAAGGCGATGCCTATAAGTTTGCCTTTACCAAGGAACTTCCTCTTACAGTAGGTGAGAACAACATCTTCTATATAGCGGGAGAACTTGATGAAAAGACAGACACTGCAAAATTCAGCATCAAGGATCTTGCTTTCAAACCTCATAAGCGTGTTGTTGTTGAGGAATATACAGGTATGGACTGTGTAAACTGCCCTCTTGGACATCTTGCAATGGAAAACCTTGTGAATATATATGGAGAAAGAATCGTCCCTATAGCTTACCACACATATACCGGTGATATTTATGAAAGCGGACTTACGGACTATACCACCTTCTTGGGACTCTATGCCGCACCTTCTGCCAAAATCAACAGAAGTGACTATGCCTATAGTCCTATGTATGACAACGTGGAGACAGACAAGCACGTATATACATTCACATCACCTGACGGCACATGCTGGCAGGATGCCGTGGCGAAGGAGTTTGAGAAGCTTACAACAGGCAATTATGACATACTCGCTTCATACGACGATGCTAACGACAACAGTATTACCATCAACTACGCAGCTAAATTCGCCTTAACAGCAGACAAGCAAAACATAGGACTTTTCTTTGTAGTTCTTGAGAATGACCTTGTAGGCTATCAGTCATCTAAGTTCTACAATTGGGATCCCAACATGTACGTTGGTCTTGGGGAATGGACAAAGGGTGGATTATATGGTCAGAACACTGTTTATCCATACTCCTTCAATCATGTGGCAAGAAGCATTGAATCAAATTCATATTATGGCACAGTGGGACTTATTCCTTCAAGCATAAACCAGGGGGAGATATATAATGGCAAGGTAACATTCAACGTTCCATCCACGGTAAAGGACATTACCAACTGCTCTGTCGTTTCTATTATGATGGATGCCAATACAGGAGAGGTCATCAACGTAGCATCATCTGAGTTGTACGCTCTTTCAGGCATCAAGGGCATTGACTCAGACTTCAACGATGGGGACTCCTCCTTTGTAGGTATATACAACGCTGAAGGACAGGCTATTTCACGCACTCAGAAAGGTTTGAACATCATACGTTATGCCAATGGAACGACAAAGAAGATTCTTGTCAAGTAAAAATTATTAAACTGATGAGTCAACAAGTTGACAAGTAAGCAAGTAATACGTCTATCTACTCAAGGACATCACTTTGTTTACTTGTCAACTTTTTTCAATATTGTTTTCTTTAAAGCAGGATGCCATATTTCAAATGTTCATTTTGTAGTATTTAAATAATTATATGTATCTTTGCAGAGTTAAATACGTAATTTAAATGTTTCCCAAACGTTTCATTATATTGCGGCAACTATTTTGAAATATCAACATGAAAGAATTTATAAAGGTCTTACGCAGGTTCATCCCACCGTATAAGAAATACCTGATATTGTCAGTTGTGTTCAACATACTGTCAGCTGTGCTTAATATTTTCTCCTTCGCAACACTCATCCCAATTTTGCAGATATTGTTCAAGACTGAAAATGGACAGAAAGTAACAAGACTCATGGAGTGGGACTGGTCACACTTGGAGAAAGTTCTCTCAAACAATGCCAATTACTACGTACAACAATTTACAGACACTATGGGAGCCACTACAACGCTTTTGGCAATTGGCTTGTTCCTGGCATTGATGACCTTCCTGAAGACAACAGCCTATTTCTTGTCGTCTGCCACAATAATACCAATCAGGACAGGAGTTGTCAGAGATATACGTAACCAACTTTACAATAAAATAACATCCTTGCCTCTCGGATTCTTTTCGGAAGAAAGGAAAGGTGACATCATAGCACGTATGAGTGGTGATGTGCAGGAAGTGGAAAACAGTATTATGTCGAGTCTCGATATGCTGTTCAAGAATCCCATACTTATAGTAGCATATTTTTCTACACTACTCTTCATTTCATGGCAGCTGACACTCTTCACGATTATCTTCGTGCCCATCATGGGATGGTTTATGGGAAAGGTTGGAAGGAAACTGAAGGCTAAGTCAATAAAGGCTCAAGGTTTATGGAGCGACACCATGAGCCAAGTGGAAGAGACGCTTGGCGGCTTGAGGATAATAAAGGCTTTCTGCGCTGAGAAAAAAATGAATGTCAGGTTCGACAGCATAAACACCATGTATCGTAATGACATAATGAAGGTGAACATCCGTCAACAGATGGCACACCCTATGAGCGAATTCCTCGGTACAGTGATGATAGTAATAGTATTATGGTTTGGAGGTACATTGGTACTGAGAGAGACACCAGTGATAACAGGTCCGTCTTTCATATACTATCTCGTCATGCTCTACTCAATCATTCAGCCTCTTAAGGACTTCTCCAAGGCTGGATACAACATCCCCAAGGGTCTTGCCTCTATGGAACGTGTTGACAAGATACTTCTGGCAGAGAACAACATCAAGGAACCTGAAAAACCAGTACATATAAGCAGCTTCGAACATCAGATAGAGTTCCGCCACGTCAGCTTCAAGTACGACCAGCAATGGGTGCTCAAGGATATAAATATCGTGATTCCCAAAGGCAAGACCATTGCACTCGTAGGACAAAGCGGCTCAGGAAAATCTACTCTCGTTGACCTTATCCCACGCTACTACGATGTGCAGGAGGGCGACGTACTCATAGACGGCATCAACGTCAAGGAACTCGGCATTCACGACCTCAGGCAACTGATAGGCAACGTCAACCAGGAAGCCATACTCTTCAACGACTCTTTCTTCAACAATATCTCCTTCGGCGTGGAGAATGCGACACAGCAACAGGTTGAGGAAGCAGCACGCATAGCCAATGCACACGACTTCATAATGCAGACGGAAGAAGGGTATAATACCAACATTGGAGACCGCGGCGGACGACTTTCCGGAGGACAAAGACAGAGGGTCAGCATAGCACGCGCCATACTGAAGAACCCGCCTATATTGATACTTGACGAGGCTACATCGGCTCTTGATACAGAAAGCGAGAGACTTGTCCAGGATGCTCTCGAACGCCTTATGAAGACACGCACGACTGTTGCCATAGCACACCGCCTGTCCACCATAAAGAACGCCGACGAGATATACGTACTGCACGAAGGACACATAGTGGAACAAGGCAGTCATGATAAGCTGATGTCTGCCAACGGATATTACAGGAAACTGCATGACATGCAGCAATAGGAACTTTATCAACAGTTGTAAAACATAAGGTTTGGAGATAAGGAAAACAATTAAAGAACAAGATATGAAAAAAATCATCAATGATATACTATATGGCATTACGTATGCACTGTTTTACAGTCTGTCATTACTGCCATTACGCATCTCATATTGTATATCCGACTTCTTTTACCTTATAGTATATAAAGTTGTAGGTTACAGGAAAAAAGTGGTTAGGCGCAATCTATCTACATCATTCCCAAATAAAACAGACAAAGAGTTAAAAGAAATAGAGGTAAAATTCTACCATTGGGTGTGCGACTATGTCGTTGAGTCTGTGAAACTATTAAGTATAAGCGAAAGCGAACTGCGTAGAAGGTTCACAATAACAAACAACGATGAGATTGTCGAATGCTTCCGTAATGGGCAATCTGTTGGTGCCATTTTAGGCCATTATTGCAATTGGGAATGGCTGTCATGTGTTGGTCTTGACCTACCAGAAAGAAGTAAAGTGGGACTGGTGTATCACCCAATATACAATAATGTCGTTGACAGACTATGGAGAAAGATACGTTCATGTCTGCCCAATGGTGTACCTGTACCTAAGAAGGACATTCTCAGATACCTCGTAGCATACAAGCGTGATGGTATCAACTCTATATTCGGATATATAGCCGACCAATCTCCAAAATGGGAGAACATACACCTTTGGCTCTCTTTTCTCAATCATGACACACCGGTATTCACAGGCTCTGAACGGCTTATGAGGAAAATGAATAACGCTGTATATTACGTGGAGATGTCACGACCAAAAAGAGGTTATTATACGTGTACATATCACCTCATAACTAAAGAGCCTCAGTCAATGCCTGAGCACGAGATTACAAAACGATTCTTTGCTATGCTTGAAGAGACTATACGCAAAGAACCAGCATACTACCTATGGACCCACAACAGATGGAAACGCACAAAGAAAGAGTTTGACAAACATTTTGATGTCGTTAATGGCAAGGTGATACCAAAAAGTTAACTAATTATGAATTACGAGTTCCTAATTCCTAATTCTTAATCGCAGCGAAGCGAGAATAATTTGTAATTCATAATTCTTAATTGCAGCAAAGTGAGAATACAATTCAACATTCGTAATTCAAAACTTACATAGCCAAATTGCCGAACGAAACTCAGCCAAATTGCCGAACGAAACTCAGCCAAATTGCCGAACGAAACTCAGCCAAATTGCCGAACAGATATAAAATAACCAAAAGAAAACTTGTGGTTGTCAATTATTTATGCTATTTTTGCAGCATAAATCAAAAAATATGATAAACAGGTATAAGAAACGCATTGTAGACACCTTGCTCAACAGGAAGCTTGAAGGCATAGGAGCCGTACTGATAGAAGGACCGAAATGGTGCGGCAAGACAACCTGTGCAGAGCAGAAAGCAAAGAGCATCGTTTACATGAACGACCCCAAGAAGAGCAGCATGTATATGCAGCTGGCAAAGATGAGTCCGCAAACCCTTCTTGAAGGTGAGAGCCCGAAACTGATAGACGAATGGCAACTGGCTCCAAGCCTGTGGGACACCATACGCTTTGAAGTAGACCACCGTGACGGAGAAGGGTTCTTTATTCTTACCGGTTCTGCCGTACCTGCAAAGACCGATGATATATGGCATACAGGCACAGGACGCTTCGCAAGAATAAAAATGCGCACCATGAGTCTGTGGGAGTCGGAAGACTCAACCGGCATTATCAGTCTTGGAGCTTTGTTCAACGGTAGCGCACAGACTGCCATTACGGATGAGAAGAGCCTTGAAGACATGGCGTTTCTCGTGTGCCGTGGTGGTTGGCCAAAGGCTACCATGCAAAAGAAGGATGTTGCACTCGAAAGGGTCTTCGACTACTACGACGCTGTTGTCAACGCAGACATAAGCAGAGTTGACAATGTGGAGAGAGATGCGGAACGTACAAAAAGGCTTATGCGCTCATACGCACGGTTCCAAGGTTCACAGACTTCCATCAGCAAGATAAAGGACGATGTGAAAGCCAACGATGCCATGACTGTCAACGATGACACCATAGGGTCATACATCAAGGCTCTGGAGAAGATATTCGTCATAGAGGATATGCCTGCATGGAATCCGAACCTGCGCTCCAAAACGGCCATACGGACATCAGACACAAGATACTTCGTTGACCCTTCAATAGCTGTAGCGGCATTGGGATTAGGCCCCAAAGACCTGATAAACGACCTTAATACATTCGGACTCCTTTTCGAGACCATGTGCGTGAGAGACCTGAGAGTATATGCCGACGCACTGGGCGGCACGGTTTATCATTACCGCGACAAGAACGGACTGGAATGCGATGCCGTGGTTCATCTTCGCAACGGCTCATACGGACTTATAGAAATTAAGCTCGGAGGCGACGATCTCATTGAAGAAGCTGCGGCCACATTAAAGGAACTGGCAAACAAGATAGACACGACAAAGATGAAATCGCCGTCCTTCATGATGGTACTTACAGCCATAGGCAGCTATGCCTTCCAACGAGAAGACAATGTGTGGGTTGTTCCCGTAGGAAGTTTGAAAGAATAAGAAACAATGAACAGAACAATCATATTAAAGGAGGAATACAACAACATCAGGAACTTCATAAAGTTGCTGCCTGGTGTCATGGATACCGAAGGCACATTCATTTATGGAGGACGACGAAACCTTATTAAGAAGTTCACAGCCCCGGATGGTACTGTTGTAAACGTGAAAAGATATAAGATACCACAAGGTATAAACAAACTCGTATACTCCCTTGGTATAAGGAAGCCAAAAGGTGAAAGGGCATACGAATATGCCACCAGACTGCAAAAGCTTGGCATACCCACACCAGAGGCTATAGCGTATATTGAGCAACGGCATCAGGGACTGCTTGCAGAAAGCTTTCTCGTAACGCGTCAATGTCCCTATACCCACCTGCTCTACGAGATGGGTAATGCAAACAAAGAACAATACATTCCTATGGCTAAGGCTCTTGCTCGTTTTGCCTACGACATGCACAGCAAGGGCGTTTTACACCTTGACTTCTCTCCTGGGAACGTTCTTTGGGACTATGACGGAAACGGGGACTTTGTTTTCTCCATTGTGGATATCAACAGGATGCACTTTGGAAATATAAGCATAAAGGAAGGATGCCGCAGCTTTGCCCGCCTATGGGGACCAAAACAGTTCTTGATAGAAATAGCACACAGGTATGCAGAGGAAAGGAACGTGGAACCAGACATGTGTGAGACTTTGGTCCTTGAATACAGAAAGCGTTTCTGGAAAAGATACCAGAAAAAGAGAGAAATTGAATTTGAGCTTGAACTATAACTATATACTATGGAAAAAGAACAAAGACTATGTTTCCTTACAAGAAACTATTACAACAGAGATAGTGCCGGAAACAAGGCTAAGACAGACAATGAGGACACTCTCGTTTTAATGGGCGCAAGAAACCTTGGATTGGACCGCACATTCTATGACAGCAAGATAACCAGTTTCTTTCTTGACCTGGCAGGAGTCATCTCCATGTGTTATAATATAAAGAAGAATGACAATCTGTTTTTGCAATATCCTGTCAAGAAATATTTCTCATTCCTATGCCTTGTAGCACATCTAAAGGGTGCAAAGGTGATGGCTCTTATTCATGATTTGGGTTCATTCAGGCGTAAGAAGCTTACTGTTTCACACGAGATTGCACGTCTTTCAAATGCTGACTATGTCATAGCTTCAAACAATATAATGGCACAATGGCTAAGAGACAACGGGTTCAAAAAAGGACTTGGAGCACTGCAACTATTCGATTATAGAAGCGACTCTGAAGTGGCAAATAAAGGAAGGCGTACAATAAATGGCAAGCACGTATATTCTGTAACATACGCTGGCTCACTCAACATGCGGAAAAATTCTTTTTTCCTACATCTTCCAGAAATAATGGATGGTTACAAAATGCATATATATGGCAATTCATCAGAAATGCCAACACTTCACAACTGCAAGAATTTCATATTCCACGGCTTTACGCCTGCCGATGAGTTCATAGCCAATGCAGAAGGTGACTTTGGACTTGTATGGGACGGAGATTCTACAGAATCGTGTACGGGAAACTTTGGCGAGTATCTACGCTACAACAGCCCACACAAGGTGTCTTTCTATCTAAGAGCCGGACTGCCTGTAATAATATGGAAAGATGCTGCCCTTGCAGATTTTATCGTCCGAGAAGGAGCGGGAATCTCGATAGAATCACTTGGGGAACTTAGCAACATTCTACGCAATATGACGAAAACACAATACCACAGCATGGAATGCAACGCCCATCGTCTTGGAGAGATGCTTGCCACGGGACATTTCCTTAAAACCGCTGTGAGTATCGCAGTAAACAAGCTATAGCTTACCATCACAATCATGACATTATGGACAAGACTCTTACCATAGGTTTCGATGCCAAGCGCATCATGCGTAACGGTACAGGACTCGGCAACTATTGCCGTACTCTTGTCAACGACCTCGCTCTATACGACAGCAATCTGCAACTGCGCCTTTATGCTCCAGATATGGGAAAAAAGGAATTGCGTGAACAACTTGAGACACGCAATAACATGACCATTGTAATGCCACACGGAAAGGTGCCACTTGGAAAGGTCAAAGGGTCGATATGGAGGATGGGAGGTATTGTGAAAGACCTTAAGCTGGACGGCATAAATATATATCACGGACTTACTGGAGAATTACCAATAGGTCTGAAACGCAACAACATAGCAAGCATTGTTACCATACATGACCTGATCTTTCTGCGTCATCCGGAATATTATAACTGGATTGACACCAAACTATACTCATGGAAATTTCGTGTCGCCTGCGAGGAAGCGACACGTATTGTGGCAATAAGCGAGTGTACGAAACGTGATATAATGGAGTTTGGTGGTGTTGATGAAAACAAGATTGACGTTATATACCAAAGCTGTGGAACTCACTTCAAGACCATTGTAAGCGGGGAACAGAAATCGTGTGTTCGAAGTAAATACAGTCTTCCGGAAAGGTATATCCTTTTTGTAGGAACCATTGAAGAACGCAAGAATGCCCTTCTTGCCGTTAAGGCTCTGCCACTACTCCCCTCTGATGTCCACTTAGTACTTGTCGGCAGGCGTACAGCATACGCAGACAGGATTGATGATTACGGGAAGAGAAACAGCTTGTCAGACAGAATACATTTCCTAAGTGGTGTTCCGACATCCGATCTCTACGCTATCTACCAGCAGGCAGAATGCTTTGTCTATCCTTCACGTTACGAAGGTTTCGGCATTCCGATAGTGGAAGCTATCCAGAGCGGACTGCCTGTTGTGGCATGTACAGGCAGCTGCCTTGAGGAGGCTGGCGGTCCACACAGCCTGTATGTGTCTCCTGACGATTGGGAAGGAATGGCTACTGCCATCCGCCACATGCTTTGCAGCAATCCGGACAGGCAACAGATTATCGCCCGGAGCAAGGAATATGTCAAGAGATTCGAGAACAACGATATAGCTTCAAGGATGCTGGAACTATATCATTCTGTAGCTTCCATATCCCGATAAGGAGTATCAAGGTCAAGATAGTGAAAATGATGCTGTCTCTGATGGTCTTTATCAGGAATTGTCATGTAGTCACCATACTTGTTGCCAAGATAAGCGTCATAATCCTTCACGCCCATCACCTCATGACCTTCAAATGTATATGGTGTTGGAGTTCCCAATACATCCTTGACTATTATGCCCCTCATACCGTCATCATAGTCAGCAACAAGGTTTGAATTGGCATAAGGGTATTTTCTCAACAAGTTTCCTATTTGCTTCTGCACAAACTCAAGAGTATATAGTTTCCTGCACAATAATGGAATCCAACTGTCCGGTCCATGTCCGTGCTTGTATGGGTCTCGGTATAACAGGTACAACACTCTCTTCCAATACTCATAACAGGCAAAATGCCATCTTCTTTTAAGGCAGTTGTCTGGAATCCCGTCAATAGGGAACACGTCAATGTAAATACCTCCTACATATCTTAAATGCATCCTTTCTATAAGAGTAGTATTGGCATCCTGTATCTTCGCGAAAGGAAGCGGATATGTAGAATCATTCTCAGCACAAACCATCTCGTATTGGAGTGGAAGCCATTCCTTGGCATGTACTATCAGCTTGTCATAGCTTTCCCTGGGCATGGCTATGTCAAGGTCATCATCCCAGGGAATAAAGCCCTTGTGTCTGACGGCACCTATCATTGTTCCTGCCCATATATAATAGTCCAGCCTATGCTCCCTGCAACACTTATCTACAGCAAGGAGTATTTGCAGGATACGCGAATGGACCTCATCTACATTATATTCTACCATTTCCTTAACTTTATTCAGTCAGCTTTCCTTGAGAAGCCAATCTTCTCCATGAGTCTTCTGACACTTCTTTTCTTATATTGTTCAAAAACCTCCGGAGCGACATCCTTATAACTTCGTTCAATATCGAACAACAGGCTTCCATGATAATTCGGTACTTGTTTTGGCACCATATAGTCATCGCCATATTGAGTTCTCAAGAACTTGTCATATCCGACAGGTACTGGTACTTTAATGTTGGCGAAATCAAGGTACAAAGTATCGTCGAATATATGTTTGTCGAATATTATGTCATCTCCGCTGAAAGACAGTTCTGCCCAAGAGTCACAGTCTTCCGTGGAATGCTCTCTCAACCGTTCTTCCGTCTGCCTGTATATATTCTCTCTACCTTGTGAGGCAATCTGTCTTCTTGCCTTCATTTTCCTGAACAGCTGTCCCCATCGTCCAGAGTATAATATGTTAAGATTCTCAGCCTTGAGAACCTTGTATGTGCTTTTTATTCCGGCAATAAGTTTCCGGCGTTTCTCAGGGTCTTCAGGCACTCCATCGAGCACAAAAATATCAATGAATATCCCTTGGTTGAATTTCCTGTACGACTCTGAAGGTCTTATGGCAGACGTCTCTGAGTTTCTCAACTGGGCATGGCCTCTGAAATAATCAACATCGGAATATGCGCTTTGCAGGAAATATGGATGTTGGAAACACTCTCCTCCTATCTCCAGCAGTTTGTCATAGTCTTCCCTTGGCATACAGACATCCACATCGTCATCCCACGGAATGAATCCTTTGTGTCTGACAGCCCCAAGCAGGGTGCCGCCATCTACCCAAACTCTAAGTTTATGTTTCTTGCAAACATCAAGCAACTTTACAAGTAAGTCTATCTCAACTTTCCAGATTTGATCCAGTTTTGCCATTGTGTGTATATAAATGGTTTAAATCCATAAAGGACTCCTAATAGATACCATCGAAAGGGATTGTATTCAGAATTAGCATTCTTTATTTTGAAGCATTCCACTCTTTTCTTATCATCTCATAATCCTCTACGGTATCTATTTCTGTAGAGAAAATGTCTGTTGTATCAACCACTTTGAAAGAGTAGCCTTTAGGTATAAGCCTCTCAAATGCACGCTCATAGAAGATATCCACAAGGTTCTCTTGTGTCTCCATTATTTCAAGCTCATCGTAGAGGGCAAGTGAATAGTCGGCATTTATCTTCTCTACACCCACAGACTCGCCCATAGCCGCATGTAAACTGCATGTCTTGCTTATCTCTGTAATGACATTATTGCTGTCAACGACCACCTTCATCTCCTCGTCACCCAGTTCATGCCTGTTTACACAAAGGGCGGAACACTCCTCTTCCATTACCTTGTCCAGAAGCTTTGAATCGTACAGGATATCGCTATCTAACAACAAGAAGTCCTTACCCTTCACATAAGGCATGGCAAGCCAGAGCGAGTAGATATTGTTTGTTGTATCATAGTCATCATTATCCACAAAATGGAATATCTTGTCAGTATAGTTGTCTTTCAGGAAATCAGTTATCATTCTGGACCTGTAGCCTGTAACCACGACAAACTCGTTGATTCCGCAGGAAATCAAGGAATCAACAGACCTTTGCAATAAAGACTTGTCACCAATCTTCAATAGGCATTTTGGCATGGTGTCGGTAAGTGGTCTGAGCCGCCTTGCCATGCCTGCCGCTAATATTACCGCTATCATCCTTTTGCTATTCTGAGTATTGTGTCACAAACGAGCCTGTTCTGCTCCGCTCTTCCCAATGTGATACGCATGTGCTCGTTGATATCTGTCTCGTTCATGAACTTCACCTTATAGTCTTGTTCAGCAAATGCCTTCTGCAGTTTCTCCTTAATCTCAAGTGGATACTTTATAAGTATGAAGTTGGCATAGCTCTTGTAAACCTTGAAGCCAGGCAGACAGCCAAGCTCCTCCTTATACATGTCTCTCGCCTGCTGCATAACATTGGCAATCTCACGATAGTGACTGTCGCTTTTCAGAGCAGCAATGGCTATGTCCTCGCTAAGTCTGTCATAACCGAGATACATGTTGGCGTATTTGCAGAAACGCTGCATCTCCTCACCTTTACCGACAAAGCCGAAGCCCATACGCAAGCCTGGCAATCCATAGAATTTCGACAAGGTACGGCAAACTACAATATTATCGTGCTTCTCAATCAGCGACTTGATATACGACGCATCGTTGCTGATGAACGAAGCGTATGCCTCATCCACAATGATGACAGTATCCTTGGGAACCATATCTACCAGCCTTTCCATCTCCTCTATGGAAAGTGCGTTGCCTGTAGGATTGTTTGGGGATGCTACGAGAAGTATCTTCGGTCTAACATCATCAATCATCGCCTTCAGACCATCAAAATCGTAGCTGAACGTGTCTCCGTCCTCATAAACAGGATATTGCAATGTCGTACCGCTTACCTCTGAGGCTATACTCTTGTAATACCACCATGAAAACTTGGGTATGAGCATCGTCTTGGAGCCTCCCTCAGTAAGGAAGAAATGGACAGCCTTCTTCAAAAGGTCTTCAGCTCCATATCCCAACACCACTTGTCTTTCGTCTATATCATAAAGTTCTGACAGATACACAGAGAATATGCTTTTCTTTCCCTCGTCATAGATACGTGTGTAAAAGCATAGTTTTTTGAGGTCAAAGTTCTTTATGGCATTCTTTACCTCTTCTGACGGTTCGAAATTGAACTCATTACGATCAAGAAAATTCATAGGATATTAATATTGTCTTTATTTTTGTTTAATTTGCAAAATTAGACAAATTTTCTGATATAATCGACTTTTTATGAAATATAAATATTGAAAATGCCGAAAAAAGCCTGAATGCAACTTTATAACCCCATTAACCTCCCTTCATATTTCTACATCCCCTTGGAAAAGCCATGGGTTTAGGAACATAAAAGAACGTTTCATGTTTTGTCGAAACACGTAACGCGTTCAGCGTAACACACATCGCGTTTCGCCGAAACACGCTTTCCATCCCGGTCTCATGCCTTATTCCTCGGGTGATGCTTTAAAATCTCCTCTCTAAGCATGGAGGTATCAATGTGTGTATAGATTTCTGTGGTGGAAATATCCTCATGTCCCAGCATTTCCTGTATGACTCTAAGGTCTGCACCTCCCTCGAGCATTACCGTAGCAAAGGAATGGCGAAGGGTATGTGGGGAAATTGTCTTCTTGAGACCAGCCATTGCGGCATATTTCTTTATCATTATAAGAACCATTGTCCTTGTAAGGTGAGACCCACGACGATTAAGAAATACAAAGTCTTCCTCCCCCGGTTTAATCACCATGGCATCACGTTGGACGAACCAGCTGTCTATCTCGTCTATGGCACGCTGTGAAATAGGAACAAGGCGTTCCTTGCCTCCCTTGCCCAAAACACACAGATAGCGTTCCTCTCTGTAAAGACACGATATCCTAAGAGTCACTAATTCCGATACGCGCAATCCACACGAGAAGAGAACCTCAATAATGGCTCTGTTGCGCTGACCCTCCCATTTGTCAAGGTCTATACTATCTATCAATCGGTCAACCTCTTCCACGGAAAGCACCTCCGGCAGATGTCGGGGCTGAGAAGGTGATTCCAACAGTTCTGAAGGGTCTTCCTCAAGGAAACCATCTACTACAAGGAAATGGTATAGTGAGCGTACACCACTTAGGATTCTCGCATGTGACCTTTGCCCTACACCACTTTTAGCCACCCATTCAGAGAAAGACTCCAAATCAGAAAGACGGGCTTCGAGCACTTCCATTCCATTACCATGCAGGAATTCCGACAATTTCGATATGTCACGCATGTATGCATCTATCGTATTCTGCGAGTAACCACGCTCCAGTCTCAGATATCTCTGAAATAGATATCCTATATTGACTCGCTTTTTTTTGTCTGTTTCCATTAATTTTCTTACTTTTGCACACAAAAGTACAAATTATTTCCAATAAGTAATGAAAATATTGATATTAAATGGTCCCAACCTGAATCTTTTGGGGAAGAGGGAGCCAGGGATATATGGTTCAGAAAACATGGAGACATGCATGGAAAGACTACGTACTGCATATCCCCACATCGATATTGAGTACAGACAGAGTAATGTGGAAGGAGAACTTATAAACATCATGCAGGAGACAGGATTCACATACGATGGCATCGTCTTCAACGCAGGAGCTTACACCCATACATCCATAGCCCTGCTTGACTGCATAAAATCTATCACCACACCTGTCATAGAAGTGCATATATCAAATGTGCATGCAAGGGAAGAATTCCGCAACCATTCAATGATTAGTGCTGGATGCAAGGGCGTCATTGCCGGATTCGGGCTTGACAGCTACAGACTTGCAGTTGAGGCTTTAACAAGACTGAAATAACTCAGCATGGGAAACGCAAAACCTTGGAACATTCCTGGCAGCAAGCAACAGAGCAGGTATGGAGGAGACATGCCATCATACATTCTCGACAATATAGAACCTGAAGGAGACTATCTATACCGACTATGGAGAGAGACCAACATCAGACTTCTTCACGGCAGAATGGCAAGTGGACATCTGCAAGGGCGCATACTCAAAATGATTGTAAGGATGATAAACCCTGACAACATTTTAGAAATAGGAACCTTCAGTGGATATTCTGCCATTTCAATGGCAGAGGGATTGAAACCGGTAGCCAAGGTCTGGACTTACGAAATAAATGACGAACTGGAACCTTTCACACGCCACTGGATAGAGAACTCGCCCGTAGCAGACAGAATAAATTTCATCATAGGGGACGGTACCATAATGGCACAACATCTCGGAATAACATTCGACATGGCATTCATTGACGGGGACAAGAGAAAATATCAGGAACATTTCGAGGCTCTTCTGCCAATTATAAGGAAAGGGGGATTCATCCTTGCTGACAATACCCTATGGGACGGACATGTAACTGACCATGCCTACGACAGAGACCCACAGACACAAGGCATAGCAAAATTCAACCGTTTCATAGCACATGACGAAAGAGTGGAGACCGTAATACTTCCCATTAGGGACGGACTTAGTATAATAAGAGTCAAGGACTGATACTTGACACGTAAGTAATTATCAACAATTATGCAGGAAACAAGACAGAACAAGATTGCAAGGCTCCTACAGAAGGAACTTGCAGAGATATTCCAAAGTCAGACACGCATGATGCGTGGTGTAATGGTTAGCGTTACAAGAGTTAAAGTATCTCCTGACCTCAGTATATGTACAGCCCATCTCAGCATATTCCCTTCTAACAAAGGAGAGGAACTGCTACGAAACATCAATGCCAATGAGAAATCTGTAAGATATGAACTTGGAAAACGCATACGCAACCAAGTGAGGATAATACCGGAACTGAGATTTTTCATAGATGACTCTCTCGACTATATCGAAAGGATTGACGAGCTGCTGAAGAAATAATATTCAACTGGTTGAAACTCTAACCTATTCTTCCACAGATGAAATTTCCGTTCTATATAGCGCGACGCTACCTGTTATCAAAAAAAAGCACTCATGCCATTAATATCATAAGTATGGTATCGGTCATTGGTGTTGCCGTCGCCACAACTGCAATGGTTGTGGTGATGAGTGGCTTCAATGGCTTTTCCGACCTTGTGGCAACCCTTTTCACATCTTTTGACCCACAGTTAAAAATAACTTCTGTCAAGGGTAAGACCATAGCATCTGACAATCCGGCAATAATGAAGGTAAAACAGCTGCCAGAAGTGGAAGTTGCAACGGAATGCGTTGAAGAACAAGCACTCGCCATCTATCATGGGAAACAAGCTATGGTTACCGTAAAAGGGGTTGATGACAGTTTTGAAGAACTGACAAGCATTGGAGGAATTCTATATGGCGACGGCTCCTATCAGTTACATGCCGCAAACCTACAATACGGCATCATTGGCATAAGGCTGGCACAACAACTGGGTACTGGAGCAAGATGGGATGACTATCTATACATATACACTCCCAACAGGGATGGTCAACCAGACATTGCCAATCCTGTAACGGCATTCGTCACAGACTCACTGCTTTCACCAGGAGTGGTATTTCAGGTCAGACAGGCAAAGTATGACAAATCCTACATCATCACATCAATAAGCTTTGCACGCAGTCTCTTCAACAGGCAGGGAGAAATGACGTCCTTGGAGCTTAGGCTGAAAGCAGGAGCCAACATAGAGGATGTCAAGGAAGAAATAAAAAGCATACTCGGATCTTCATATAAAATTATGGACCGCTATGAACAACAGGCTGATACATTCTCCATCATGCAGATAGAGAAACTATTTGCATACGCATTCCTCACATTCATACTACTTGTGGCTTGCATAAACATCATTGGTTCCGTTGCCATGCTTATGATAGACAAAAAGAATGACATCGCCACACTCACGGCTCTCGGAGCATCAAGGGAACAGACAGCAGGAATATTCCTCATGGAGGCAAGGCTCATATCTGCCATTGGTGCCATAGCAGGTATTGCAATAGGTCTTCTGCTATGCTATCTACAGCAGACATACGGCATTGTAAGACTGGGAAATTCCGAAGGCTCATTCATCATCAACGCATATCCTATCAGCGTCCATCCTTCAGATATTCTACTCGTATTTGTTACTGTCATCATTACAGGATGGATAGCTGCATATCTGCCTGTAAAGCATATATGCAGGAACATCATGGGAAACACAGACTGACTGGAAAGGAGATGTTATCCTTCAAGATTCACATGGGTTACATCAACATCCTCATGCAAGAAGATACGTGCTGATTCACGAAAACGTTCCTCACTCTCAGTGGTAAGGTACTGACATTTGCCCCTTTTGGTACACATGGAGTCTATTTCTGTATGACGTTGAAGATAATCTTTCAGGCTGTCAGCTACATACTGTCCCTGTGGCACTATGCGGACACCATCTGGAACATTACGCACTATGCTGTTCATAAGCAAGGGATAATGAGTACATCCGAGGATTATAGTATCAATAAGGGAATCCTTAAGCATTAGCTGGTCTATACGACGTTTCACAAAATAGTCGGCTCCAGGACTGTCTGCCTCGTTTGCCTCCACAATAGCTGCCCATAAAGGACATGCAACTCCACTTACTTTAATATCTGGATAGAATTTTGCCACCTCAAGGCTATAGCTATCGCTTTTGATAGTTCCTTCCGTGGCAAGTACTCCAACATGACGGGTCTTGGTTATGTTTCCAAGAGCTTCCACCGTGGGACGTATAATGCCGAGGACACGTCTCTCAGGAGCTATCTCTGGCAAGATTCTTTCCTGTATGCTTCGCAAAGCCTTGGCAGACGCAGTATTACAACCGAGTATGACCAAATGGCAACCGCGCTCAAATAATTTCAGCACCGCCTGACGCGTAAACTGATACACAACCTCAAATGAACGTGAACCGTATGGCGCACGTGCATTATCACCAAGATATATATAGTCATATTGTGGCAAGAGCTGCCTTATGCCATGAAGGATGGTAAGTCCCCCATAGCCTGAGTCAAATATTCCTATTGAACCTGGTTGTTGACTAAACATATCTATACTATAAAAACTGCAATCACGACAAACATTAAAATGCCACTTTATCTATCAACAAAGAAGTGATATCAGGACAAAGTGTCGCATCTGCGAAAGGAACAGCATTATCATCTGTATTCAGGACAAAGGCATATCCGTTGTCATGAGACAACTGGGCAATAATCTGCTGAAGTCTTTCCCTGACATGTGCAATCAACTCCTTCTCCTTATCAGCAAGAAGTCTGGAAGCCTTATTTCTAAAATCATCTCCCTTAGCTATAAGTTCCTGAAGTTCAAGCTGACGTTTGCTGCGTATTGTTGTATCAAGGGTTGACTGTACTTCCAAGAAATCCTCATATTTGGAATTGAAATCGCTTTCCATCCGTTTTGTCTCAGCCTCATACTGAGAGCGCATGTCCTTGACTTTATCCATTGCAGCATGATAGTCTGGCATTGACGTTAACACCTTCTGATAGCTAAAGCAAGCATACTGTTGGGCTGAGAGCTGAGAAGAGACAAGAAAGAGGAAGAAAAGAGGCATCAGCCTCCTTCCCACCTCCTTTATGTGAAGTCTTGAAATCATCATCAGTACGATTATTTAATTTTACTAAGCTGAGCCTTCACCTCAGCAGTTATGTCTTTGCTAAGTGTCTCATTAACATACAATGGCTGGCCAGCTGCCTTCTCCATAACATATACATAGCCACCATTCTTTGCGACAGTCTCTATGGCATTGCGCACCTTTTGAAGGATAGGACCAAGCTTCTCCTGCTGCATCTTGTTGAATGCCTGCTGATTGTCCTGTGCTGTCTGCTGTATCTTTGAATACATCTCCTGCAACTGGTTCTCTGTCTCAGCCTTCTTGGTGTCGTTCATGGTGCTTTTCTGCTTGTCGTAGTCATCAGCCTTCTTCTGCAGCTCGTCTTGCATCTCCTTGAGGGCATTCTCATAGATTTTTCCCTGTGCCTCAAGTTCGCTCTGTACTTTTATTGCCTCCGGCAATGACTGGATAAGAGCCTGTGAGTCAAGATGACCAAATTTCTGCGCCATCAATGTCATTGGGGCGCACAGCATTACTAACAAAAATAGTTTTTTCATTTTTCTTTTATTATTTATTTGTTGATTAATTATATCCTAATTTAACAAGAACTTCAAGGCTGATATCAATCTTAGGTGAACCAAAAATGATGCCAGCGTCTGACGAACGGTCAAGTACAAGCGAATAGCCTCTCTGGTCAGCAATATCTTTGACTGCATTGTAAATCTCGTCCTGAATAGGTGTCATCAATGAGGCACGTTTCTTGTATAACTCTCCCTCTGGACCAAAATACTTGCGTTTTAATTCTGAAGCCGCTTTTTCTTTGTTCATAATTTCCTCCTGACGTTTCTTTTTCTGTTCCTCGGAAAGGAATACTACTTCATTTTGATAGTTCTTGTACATTGTACCAGCCTCAGTATTGAGAGCCTCAACTTCAGCCTGCCATTTTTTTGACACCTGATTGAGTTGCTCATTTGCCCTCTCGTAGGCAGGTACGTTTTTCAGGATGAACTCCATGTCAACAAGTGCGAATTTCTGTGCACTGACACTCATTGTCGCCATTGCGACAAGAATCATCATTATTATCTTTCTCATATCGTTACTATATTTAATATTGTCATTATGGGGTGAAGTTAACATCAGAATTCCTGTCCAAGAATGAAGTGGAATTGGCTTCCTCCCTTAGAATAGGTACTTCCATCAAGAACCTTGTCAAATCCATAAGCCCAGTCAATACCCATCAGACCGACCATAGGAAGGAATATTCTAACGCCAAGACCAGCCGAACGCTTCATGTCGAAAGGATTGAATTTCTTGGTGTCATACCATGCATTACCAGCCTCTGTGAATGCGAGTCCATAAATTGTAGTGTTGCCCAGAAGGAACGGATAGCGCAACTCAAGTGAGAAACGGTCGTAGGCATAGCTGTTGTAGCCAATAGCACCATTGTCGTAACCACGCAACGCAATTGTCTCCTCTGAATAACCATAGGAATATCCACTCATACCGTCACCTCCCACTGTATATGTCTCGAAAGGCGACTTAAGATTCTTGTTGTATGAACCCAGAAGACCCATTTCCACACGTGTCATTAACACGAAACACTTCTGCCCGCCTGTAAGAGCCGTATATGTCTTTGAACGGAATTTCCACTTGTGATACTCAACCCAGCGGTATTTCTCCTGCAGTTCATCCTGATATGTTGTTGACTTGGGGTCGTTTGCAAGTTTTGCGTAATCCTTATTGCTGAATTTTGACCATGGTGGTGTGAGGGTAAGCGATGCCGTGAATTCAGAACCTCTACGCGGGAACAGCTGGTTGTCTGTTGATGTACGGTTCAGTGAAACACTGAAGTTAAGGTTGTTTGATGAACCGTTTGTTATCATAAGATACTGCCAGTTCTTCATCTCATAGCGTGTGTACGCCATCTGTAGCGAGAGGGTGAAATAGTCATCTGGCCAGCGCAGACGCTTTCCCCATCCTATGCTTGCTCCATACATCTGTATGTACTTGTCGGGATCGTAATAGCTCTCATAGTTGTTGTAATAGCTGTTTCCGTATCCGTAAAGGTAATTATAATAGTTGTTAAGAACGCCCTGATTATAATAATTATCAGATAGGGACGTGTATTTACTATAATATCCTCCAACAGAGAACTGAATAGGACGTTTGCCTCCAAACCAGTTTGTTGAATAGCTTACATTATACGATTGATAATAGCGTCCATTGGTCTGCGCACCAAGAGAGAGGACTTCTCCATCACCAACTGGCATGATGCCACGATGCTCCTTGTCTTTTCCGAAGAGGTTTCTCATTGAGAAATTATTGAGTTTGAGTCCAACTCTGAGAATAACTCCCGTCTGTCCCCATCCAAGGCTAAGCTCAACTTGGTCGTTCGACTTCTGTGCCAGATTCCAGTTTATGTCCACGGTGCCATCCTCATAGTTTGGCTTAACATCCGGATTGACAGCCTCAGGGTCGAAATGTCCCATAGAGGCAAGCTCACGCGCTGAGCGCGACAAAGCATCTTTAGAGAACAGGTCGCCTGGCTTTGTTCTCAATTCCCTTCTCACCACATTCTCGTAAAGTTTGTCATTACCGTTTATCTTCACCCTATTGATGTGTGCCTGTTGTCCCTCGGTAATTCTCATCTCAAGGTCAATGGAGTCACCTACAATATTTATCTCTGTGGGCTGAAGATTGTAGAAAAGGTAACCATTGTTCCAATACGCATTACCTACAGCATCCTCATCCTCAGAGAGTCGTTTATTAAGGTATTTCTGATTGTAAACATCACCTTTCTCCATGTTGAGAAGGCGGCTGAGATATTCTGTATTATAAACGGTGTTGCCTACCCATGATATATTCCTTATATAGTATTTCCTTCCCTCATCCAGTTTGAGATAGACGTTTACATGCTTGTCATCATAATTCCAGACACTGTCCTTTAAGATTATAGCATCCCTGTATCCATATTCATTGTATTTCTCTATAAGATTCTTCTTGTCCTCCTTCCAGCGTTCGGGAGTGAACTTTTTCGATTTGAAGAAATTAGAAAACTTACCAGCCTCATGTGTTTTGGACAATGCGCCCTTAGTGAACATGTTTCCCTTGAGTTTCTTGTCACTTATCTGGTCATTTCCTTCTATTATTATCTCATGGACTTTCTTCTTCTCTTTCTTGTCAACGTCAATATCAAGGATTATCTGGTTCTTATTGGCAACATCGTCACGCTGTCTAATCTGGATATCAGCGTCCTTGTAACCCTTGTCCTCAAAATATTTCTTGGCAAGTATCTGTGCACGGCTTATCATATTAGGAGTTATCTGACCTCCTTTGATGATGCCAAGTTTCTTGTCCATGTCTTCTCGTTCCGACTTCTTTAGTCCTGTATAATTTATAGTGGAGACCCTGGGGCGAAGGGCAAGTTTGATATGAAGATACGCCTGGTCGCCTATTATTGAATCAACGGAAATTGACACGTCGGAGAAGAGTCCGTGTTTCCAATATCGTTTTACAGCATTGGTAATGTCTGTACCAGGAATGTCTATCCTTGTTCCTACGGATAGTCCTGATACACTTGTAAGCACATAGTCGTCATATCCCTCTACTCCACTGACGTTTATTCCTGCTATGGTAACCGATTGTGGATAGCCAGCATAGCTAATCTCAGGATAAACAATCTTCTCCTGTGCTCCAGCAATAGTGCAAAACATTGCCAGCAATGCTGCAGAGAGGGTTCTGTTCATTTTAATAATAATATTATATATCTTCATTGTGTATTTTATTTCATCTGCTTTCCCGACAAGTCATAGTCTTCCCCAGACATGTCTTCTGCCTCTATCTGACTACCTGTCTTTCCATATCTTCGCTGACGCCTTTGATAACTGACTATGGCGTCATGGAGGTCGGACTCATTGAAATCTGGCCAGTAAGTGTCACAAAAGTATAACTCCGAATATGCTATCTGCCAAAGTAAATAATTACTAACCCTTAACTCGCCTCCAGTACGTATGAGAAGGTCTGGGTCTGGCATGAAAGAGGTGTCAAGCCTATGACTTATGTCTTCTTCTGTTATTTCATCTGGCTTAAGACTGCCAGAGACTACATCATAGGCTATCTTACGCGCAGCCTCTGTGATTTCCCATCTTGAAGAATAGCTTAATGCTACTACCATGGTCATAGCTGTGTTCCCTGCCGTATGTTCCATGGTCTCATTAAGTTTGCTACGCACTGGGGCAGGCAGTCTGTTCAAATCGCCAATAACCTGAAACCGCACATTATTCTTCATGAATATCTCATCCTCAAGAGATGAGAGCACCAATCCCATAAGAGCTGCTACCTCATCCGCAGGTCTGTTCCAATTCTCCGTGGAGAAGGTATAAAGGGTAAGATACTCGACACCAAGCCTTGTACACTCGGATGTTATCCTTCTCACAGTGTCAACACCAGCCTGATGACCATAACTGCGGGGTTTGCCCTTACTGTTTGCCCATCGTCCATTGCCATCCATAATGATAGCTATGTGACGTGGTATTCTTCTCATATCAATATCCTCACTCATCTTCATTGTGGCATGTCTTGCATTTTGACAGAAAACTGTATGATAATGTAAACTGCAATGTTGAATAGCAGTCGGTATTCTTAAATGGACCGCTGCTCTTGATACCATAAGGGTCAGAACGTCCGTCAAGTTCATCGCTCAGAGAGAAATGCATTGCCCAGTCAACCCCTATATTCATTCTCTTTCCGACTTTATAGCGCAGTCCAATACCTATTGGTACATTGGCTGTGAAAACACTCTTTGAGTCAGCTCCCTTGACATCAACATACGTTGCACCGAGTCCGGCGAATATCACTGGCGTCAAACGCTTTGCCCCTCTGTAGTCGCGTCCAGTACCATAAGGAAAGAAATTGTACTCATACATCATGGAGAAATCCACCAGACTATTGTCAAAGTCATATTGTGCTGTTGCATAATCAGGATAGTAGGTTTCTACATCGGCAGAACTACCCTTCATCTTTCCATAAGACACATTGAGTCTTAATCCCATATATGGATTAATGTTGTATCTGGCTATTAGTCCTCCCATTGGCTGTAAGTCTTTGGTTATGTTGCCATTGAAATCGCCAAGATAGCCCATCATTCCAGCTCCCACACCTATCTCCATGCGATATTCATCCTCATCCTGTGCATAGGATGACACCATAAAAGAAAGGAAAGCAAGGAACAACAAAAGTTTTCTCATTCTGTCTTATTTATTAGTGCATTTCTTAAACTGTGACTATTATTTTGCTGATGACCAGCCAAGCCTGTTAAGTCTGCCTTTCCACACCTTACCAGTTGTTCCATCAGCAAGCCATATAATATTTCCATCACCTACTGCTGCTCCAAAAAGTCCTGCCGGGGCGAATCCTTCTGGGAAATAATAAGTCATGTCTTTCTTCCACGTGATACCTCCGTCAAGGCTTACATAAAAAGAATCCATGGTGTTGTCCGGCAACTTCCCAACGGCAATCTCATTGTTGTCGTATGGCAATACAACAAGATTGGAAAGAGACGGCAAGCGATAGGCATCCTCACCGGAAGTGTCAACGTAAGTCCATTCGTAAGTCTTGGGGTTAAGGCTTGAATTGTCAACCAATTTGGTCCAGATGTGAGTCTCGCCTTCTGTTCCATCAGCACCAGATAACATTACTCTATATACGTCTGGATTGGTGCGCAATGCGTTGACTGTGACATTTATGTTCCATGACGGCAATAAAGAGGCATTGTCATCCATCTTGTCGTCCTCCCATGTGATACCGCCATCACGAGACACCATTATTCCATTTATGCCATAAGCATACAGCTCGTCACAGCAACTTCCAATAATCATGCCGACATTAGCCGTGGATATAAGGTCCCATGCCATTCCATCTACACTGCTTAACACCATGTAGTTGGATATTGCGTAAAACTTGCCATTGCTAAATATCACACTTCTATGGTCGCCATTCAAAAGTACTTCAGGAAATGTAAGTTGATGCCATGAACCACCTTTGAGGACGTATCCTAAAAGATGGGTTCCATCTGTTCCAATCGCTGCCACTCCGTCACCGACAGCAATGAGACGTAACGCCGTCATGGATGCAAGGCTCTCACATTGCGGCTCTGATGACCAGCTTATGCTGTCTCCGTTCTGCTGATGAACATTGACTGTTATGGTATAATCCTTGCAATACTGTCCACTCTGGGAATACACTCTCATTATACGTGGTTCAGAGAAGTCGATAGAGTCAGAAGTGGAATAGAAGCGCAACGAGTCATTGGCAATGTTCTTAATGGTAATCACACCACTGTTCTTGGATGTTATGTTTGCTATTACCTTTTTTACGTCTGTCCTGTATGGTAGCGAGTCCAGATTGTATATCTTACCATTGACATGGTCAATACTGAACTTATACTCGCTGCCTTTATATTCCTCAACATACATGCTATCCTCACCCTTGGAGTCAAGGGTGAAGACTGTCTTGCTCATTGTTCCAAGTGAGAAGGAAGATATGGCTGCATCATCATAAAAGTCATACTCCTCATTGTTATCACTGCCAAGGCATGACGCAAACAGCAGGGCTGATGCCATAAGCCAAGCCACTGGTTTCAACTTTATGCTCATTAGTTATGTCATTGTATTTTGCTGCAAAATTAATCAGAATTCTGTAATTACAATCCCTTTTTGCTTTATTATTATGCAAATTATGGAATAAAAACTTGTTTTTTAAGTTTTCTTTTATTAATTTTCAGCAATACAGGTACATTTTTACAAAAAAACGAGGGCAACATGATCACTCACATTGTCCTCCTGAACTCTTAAGCCATGCCCTTCTCATAACGAAAAGCGAGACAGTGGCATGACTCTCAATCTAATAACATAATCTTTACCTTAAAAAATAACTATCAAACTACTAACCTAATGAAATGCATGTTCTCACGAACATGATACAAAGTTACTTCTTTTTTCATATAACCGTATGTTTTCAAAGGGAATTATTCAGAATGATATGTGTTTCTTGATATCTGTCAAAGACTATGGCCTAAGCTCACACCCTGCAGAAGGCAACTTCAGTTAGTTAAAGATACTGAAAGAATACGGTATATCATAATAATTGCGTAATTTTGCCACATGAATAATAAAATGGGATTGTCAAGATTAATCATATTGTCATGTCTCGCAGGATGCCACGTCACCATTATGGCACAAACTGTAAAAGGGAACAATGTCAAGCCCGAGGATAGGGAGGTTGACATGGATAATCCTACATTTGTTCCAATGGTTAAGATTGGCAAGACAGTATATGATGGGGATTCCGTACAGTATGTACAGACAAACAACATATATGTCTTTCCACAGCCTGAATTCAAGAATGCTAAGGAAAGGGAAGCCTACAACCGACTTGTATATAATGTGAAAAAAGTCCTTCCCATTGCAAAAGAGGCTAACAAGATAATACTTGAGACGTATGAATATCTTCAGACCCTGCCTACCAAGAAGGCTAAGGATGAACACATGAAACGTGTGGAAGAGGATATAAAAAAAGAATACAAGCCAAGGATGAAGAAACTCACCTATTCACAGGGAAAGCTTCTAATTAAACTGATATACAGGGAATGCAATTCTTCATCATATAATCTCATACAGGCTTTTCTCGGACCAGTGAAAGCGGGATTCTATCAGGCTTTCGCATGGGCATTCGGAGCATCGCTCAAGAAGCAGTATGACCCAAACGGTGTTGACAGGCTAACAGAAAGAATTGTCTTGCAGGTGGAGGCTGGTCAGTTATAAATTAAACCGTTTGACTATTTCCCAAGAAATACTTTGCTATGCTCTTTGTAATGCTTTGCCATGCCTCTCGCAATGCATTGCGTTTCTATGGCTGTTTATATTGACTGGCTCCTCTATACTTTTATCAGCTATAGAATTAAGGCTGAACACCTTGCTTGGTATTCAGCCCTAATTCATTCTGCACTACAAAAGATTTATCATTCAGGGGCTATCTCACGGATGAGCCTGTCCGCATGTCCCCATTTGTCAATCATGTAGAGGACGTATCGAATGTCAACACCTATGCAACGCGCGAGATGGCTGTCGAAAAGTATGTCACTTGCAAGGCTGTCCCAGTTACCATCGAAAGCAAGACCTATGAGTCGTCCTTTTCCATCAAACATTGGCGAACCACTATTTCCTCCCGTAATGTCATTGTTGGTAAGGAAACAAAGTTGCATCTCTCCTGTCGTCTTGTCCTGATATTTTCCAAAGTCGGTTGCCGACAACAGTTCATGCATTATTGGTTCTGCGAAATACTCGGCATTCTCATTTGCCTTGTTCATCTTTTCAACAATGCTTGAAGCCGTAGTGTAATAGCCGGAAGGCTTACCACCAAGCATATAGCCACCCACTTGTCCATAACTTAGACGCATGGTGAAATTGGCATCAGAATAGTGAGGCAAGTCCTGCTCCATCTGTATGCGTGCGGCACATAGTTTCTGTTCATGCTTTGCTATTTTATCTTCTATAGGAGTCATCTCATCATTGAACATGGAAATTATCTCCGTCAAGCCGAGACCAACCTCATTGGCGGGATTCTTGGAAAAAGACTTTGAGAATATATAGAATTTGCGTCCTTTGTCCAACAATCCAGACTTCTTGTACAAGTAATCAACATACTTATCGTAATCACCTCCGAACTTGTCGTTTATTACCTTGTAGAAGGAAGGGAGGAAACGTGGAGAAACTTTTTCGGCATATAGCTTGAGCATAGCTGCTGTCATTTCCTTATCCAGGGCAAGGTTCCATTTGTCACTGTTATCTTCAAACTCGACATATTGCTTTGAGGGCTTGTCAGATGGTCCCTTGACATCCATCTTACCAGTAAGAGCTTTTGCCCTTGTGAAGAACTCGCTTGTGCGCCAGAAGCACTCAAAGAAATAGTTGTATGCCAACGATGGCTCAGATATCCTATCGTAAAGGCAGCTCAAGGAGTCGAAGTCCACAAGGTATCTGCTGTCATTGACGTTATTGTTTTTTATCCATTCCTTTATCCTTGCCTCATAGTCCTGTTTCTGGCTTATAAGCCCTATGCTGTCGATACACTTGTTCATGCCAATGGAGTTCTTCCAATAGTTTGCACAGCTGGCAAACTTGTTTTCATACTGAATCCTGGCTTGCTCGGATGCATTCATATACTTGCGCATTATTGCCAGCTTGACGTCACGCACGTTGACACAAGGCTTGTTGATGACATCACGTCTCTGTACAATGCCATAAGAAGAGAGATAACGACTGGTGGAACCCGGATAACCTACTGTCATGGCATAGTCTCCTTCTTTATACCCCTGTAAAGAGACTTTCGCCCATCTCTTTGGACGGTAGGGTACATTGTTTTCAGAATAGGCGGCAGGACCATTGGTCTTAGGGTCTGCATAAACACGGAACACCGAGAAATCACAGGTTTGTCGTGGCCACATCCAGTTGTCTGTCTCGCCTCCGAACTTTCCCATCGATTTAGGGACACAGAATACGAGTCGAACGTCTGTAAAGTCCTGATATGTAGTGGCGAAATACTTGTTCCCCTCATAAAAAGCATCCACCTCCACATGCAGGGTGGAATCAATGGCTTTCACAGAATCAGTAAGTAGTGTCGTAATGGAGTCGAGTACGGAACTCGTCTCAATAAATCCCTTGCCATCAACAAGAGGCATGATTCTGGAGGTTATGTCTTGCTGATCTTTCATGAAAGAGACAAAGAGGTCCTCATTGGGAAGTTCATCTGCATACTCCTTGGCAAAGAAACCATTAAGCATATAGTCATGCTCCACAGTGGAATGCTTATTGATAGCTCCAAAACCGCAATGGTGATTAGTAAACACTAAACCATCAGGTGACACCACTACTCCCGAACAGAACCCTCCAAAATTGACACAGGCGTTCTTCAATGCACTATCACCCTTGTAAAGGTCGTCATAAGATAACTCAAAACCCTCAGCCACCATCTGTCTGTAAACAGCCGAATCAAGATTGCAGAGAGTCCACATTCCTTCGTCTGCATTTGCAGATGCCATTGCAGCAACACTCAGGACTGATAATAAAAATCGTTTCATTCTCATTTTGTATTATTATATATTTGACATTCTATCATCAATAGCACTTCCCACTGTCATCTATGGAAATACCTGCCAACTATCGGAAGTGCTGACAATGGCATATCACGCCTTATAATGATACCTGCAAAGACTGCAAGCAGCAAAGTGTTGACCGATATTGCTCCCCATAAAGGCATTGTGGCATTGGAAAACTCTATAGCCACGAACAGCACAATGGCAACGACTACATAGAAAGCAATATCGCGCAACGGGTATGGCACAGGATAGTATTTCTGACCTGCAAAATACGACACAACCATTGATATGCCATAAGCGGCGAACCCTGCCCATGCACATGCCATATATCCATAAACAGGGACAAAAAGAACATTTACGGCAATCAAGACAATACACCCAAGAGCAGAAAACCATGCTCCCCATATTGTACGGTCGGTGAGTTTGTACCAGAAAGAGAGGTTGAAGAACACACCGAACATTATCTCGGCTGCCATGACTATCGGCACCACCCGAAGACCATCCCAATAGCTCTTGCCAACGACATAACGCAGTACATCAATATACCCGACTACGGCAAGGAATGCAAGCAAGGTAAAGATGATGTAAAATTTCATCACCTTAGCATAAGTTTCCTTATTGTCACTGTCTCGCGACTTGCCAAAAACGAATGGCTCGTAAGCGAAGCGGAAAGCTTGCGTTATCATCACCATTATCATGGCAACCTTTATACAGGCGCCATAAATGCCCAACTGGGTGCTGGCTTCCCGAGGAGTGCCATCATAAAGATAAGGGAATAGAATCTGAGACAGGCATTGGTTCAACTGCCCTGCTATTCCCATTACGAATATCGGCATGGAGTATGCAAGCATACGCTTGCAAAGCAATTTGTCAAATCCATTGGTAATACCTTTGCACTCGCGCCATAGTAGCAACGTTGTGGAAATGGTGCAGAACATGTTTATATAGAACACCCATGCCACATCAAGATGAAAAGCAGAGTCATATATACCAAAGGGATTGAGATGTAGCTCGGGCATTACTATAAGGTATAGTATGTTCAGGAGTATATTCAGCACTATGGCGGCTATCTTCAGCACAGCAAACTTTATAGGGCGATGTATGCAACGCAGATAGTCGAAAAGGATACAGGAGAAAGCATCAATGCCAACAGTGACAAACAACACCCATACATATTCTGGATGGTCTCCATAACCCATTATGTCTGCCAACGGTTGACGGAACAGCACCACAAGGATGCAGAAGAGCAAGGATGTAAAACCCACCATGCGTAAAGTGGTTGAATATACCTTATCGCGGCTCTCTCCGTCCTTATTCATAAAACGGAAGAAGGTCGTCTCCATTCCGTATGTAAGAACGATGATGAGAAGTGCAGTATAAGCATATACATTGGTTATCACTCCATACTCTCCACCGTCTGCCGTGAAGCGCATAGTTTGTATTGGCACCAGAAGATAGTTGACAAAACGGGCAACTATACTGCTCAGTCCATATATAGCCGTATCCTTGGCAAGGGATTTCAGATTTGACATTGTCGTTTATTATGTATTGTTCGTACTAATGTTTCCCTTTCCTGTATAGTATTATGTCTATCTACAAGTCGTTACTTGAGCATAGTGGAAATAAACGAGTAAAGCAATAACTGTCTATCCGATAAAACAATTGCCCTACAGACTTGCCAACAACATACTAAAATGCAAAATTACAACAAATAGTTGAGAAGACCGAAAGAGTTGCACACGTTTTTGTGGTATTCCATGCAATTTAATATGAAAAGGTAGATATATTGACCCAAGTATATTCTCCATACTCATGGAAACAATTTACCCTTCGGTCAGTGACCGAAGGGAGTTAATGGCTGAAGCAACAGCAGGGGTCAGAATTGAAATTTCTCAGGTTTCATGGATTAACCGAATAAATAGTAAACGCAATTAATTATTATGTATAAATTGTTATTATTTTCTCTTCCTGCTCATATTTATTGTTTATGATAACGACACAGCGTATCACGTCTTACGTTATACCTGTAACCATGTTTCTTATGCAAAGATAACACAATTTTCCGTTTCTGCAAATTATATTCCGCAAATTATTACATTACCACCCCCAGTCTGACATCCATAATACAGAAACAGGGTGAGCAACCTTATATGGTCACCCACCCTGCTTCGTTCTTATCATCCGGCACCCTTCGGATGCGGAGAATATCAGTCGGCAAGCTTAGCCTTGAGGTATTCGCGGTTAAGGCGTGCTATGTTGGCTATGCTTTCGCTCTTTGGACAAACAGCCTCGCATGCACGAGTGTTTGTGCAGTTACCGAATCCCAGCTCGTCCATCTTGGCTATCATAGCCTTTGCGCGCTTGGCTGCCTCTGGACGTCCTTGTGGCAGAAGAGCAAGCTGACTCACCTTGGAACTTACGAAGAGCATTGCAGAACCGTTCTTGCAGGCTGCTACGCAGGCACCACAACCGATACATGTTGCGCAGTCCATAGCCTCGTCGGCATTCTCCTTAGGAATAAGGATAGCGTTGGCGTCCTGAGCCTGACCTGTACGGATGCTTGTGTAACCACCAGCCTGAATTATCTTGTCGAAGGCTGAACGGTCAACCATGCAGTCTTTTATAACAGGGAAACCAGCCGAGCGCCATGGCTCAACGGTGATGACATCACCATCATTGAAACGACGCATATAGAGCTGGCATGTCGTGGCACCGCGCTCTGTCTTTCCATGTGGCGTACCATTGATGTATAGAGAGCACATGCCACAGATGCCCTCACGACAGTCGTGGTCGAAAACGAACGGTTCCTTACCTTCCTCGATGAGTTCTTCGTTGAGGATGTCAAGCATCTCAAGGAAAGAGGTATCGTCGGGGATATTCTTCATCTCTCGTGTATCGAAATGGCCTTCTGCTTTCGGACCATCCTGCTTCCAATATTTTAATGTAAAAGAAATATTTCTTGCCATATCTTTTTTAAGTTTACAAGTAAACGAGTTGACAACTGAAACAAAATTAATTCTTATAGTTACGTGTCTGTACCTTTATAGCCTCATACTCAAGAGGTTCCTTGATGAGTTCAGGTTCCTTGGTATCGTCGCCCTGGTATTCCCAGCAGCCAACATAGAAGAAGTTGGCATCGTCACGCTTAGCCTCGCCCTCTTCTGTCTGGTGCTCTTCACGGAAATGACCACCACAGCTCTCCTCACGATGGAGTGCGTCATAGGCGATAAGCTCACCCATGAGGATGAAGTCACGCAGGTGGATAGCCTTGTCAAGCTCCACGTTGAGACCGTCCTTCTTTCCTGGTATGAAGAGGTTCTTGTTGAACTCTTCGCGGAGGTTCTTAAGCATCTTGAGACCTTCCTCAAGACCAGCCTTGGTACGTCCCATACCTACATGCTCCCACATGATATGACCAAGCTCCTTGTGGATAGAGTCAACAGAGCGCTTGCCCTGTATGCCCATCAGGCGGTCGATTTCCTTCTGCACGTTCTCCTCTGCCTCAGCAAACTCAGGCAGGTCAACAGAAAGGCGTGGCCACAAGCTCTGGTCTGCAAGATAGTTCTGGATAGTATATGGAAGCACGAAGTAACCATCGGCAAGACCCTGCATGAGGGCAGAAGCACCAAGACGGTTGGCTCCATGGTCAGAGAAGTTGCACTCTCCGATGGCGAACAGGCCGGGAATGGTAGTCATCAGCTCGTAGTCTACCCAGATACCACCCATGGTGTAGTGGATAGCAGGGAAGATCATCATCGGGTTGTAATACTTCACGCCGTTGATTTCCTTTGCGAACTCGCCAGGATTAACGTCGGTAATCTCCTCGTACATGTCGAAGAGGTTGCCGTAACGCTGAAGTATAACATCGATACCGAGACGGTTGATTGACTCGGAGAAGTCGAGGAATACGGCAAGACCTGTGTTGTTTACGCCGAAGCCCTTGTCACAACGCTCCTTGGCTGCACGAGAGGCAACGTCACGGGGAACGAGGTTACCGAACGCAGGATAACGACGCTCCAGATAGTAGTCACGGTCTTCCTCGGGTATCTCATATCCCTGTTTTGTTCCAGCCTGAAGAGCCTTGGCGTCTTCTATTTTCTTAGGAACCCAGATACGTCCGTCGTTACGCAGAGACTCGGACATAAGGGTGAGCTTCGACTGCTTGTCGCCGTGTACAGGAATACATGTCGGGTGAATCTGGACATACGAAGGATTTGCGAAGTAAGCACCCTTGCGGTAGCACTGTATTGCGGCTGTACAGTTGCATCCCATGGCGTTGGTTGAGAGGAAGTAGGTGTTTCCGTAACCACCTGTAGCTATTACCACTGCATTGGCAGAGAAACGCTCAAGTTTTCCTGTCACGAGGTTCTTGGCAATGATACCGCGTGCATGTCCGTCGATAATCACTACATCCTCCATCTCGTAGCGTGTATAGAGGGTCACCTTCTTTGCCTGTACCTGTGCGCTCAACGAAGAGTAGGCACCAAGAAGGAGTTGCTGACCTGTCTGTCCCTTGGCATAGAATGTACGTGATACCTGTGCACCGCCGAAAGAACGGTTGGCAAGCATACCACCATACTCACGTGCGAATGGCACGCCCTGTGCAACACACTGGTCGATAATGTTGTTAGAAACCTCAGCCAAACGATAAACGTTGGCCTCGCGTGCACGGTAGTCACCGCCCTTTACAGTATCGTAGAACAGGCGATATACTGAGTCGCCGTCATTCTGATAATTCTTAGCTGCATTGATACCTCCCTGTGCGGCGATAGAGTGTGCGCGGCGTGGTGAGTCCTGTATGCAGAAATTCAATACGTTGAAGCCCATCTCGCCAAGTGATGCGGCAGCACTTGCGCCGGCAAGACCTGTACCTACAACGATGACGTCAAGCTTGAGCTTGTTCTTGGGGTTTACCAGGCGCTGGTGAGCCTTATAGTTAGACCATTTCTCAGCAACTGGACCTTCTGGTATTCTGGAATTTAATGTCTTAGCCATAATATTATTTCTCTATTTGATTCAAACAATAATTAAGGATTATGCAGCGCAGCAGCATGGACAGAGGCTTGGAGCCACACCGAAGAAGAAAGCAAGCACTACAATGAGGAAGCACACCATGAGAACTGTGACATAGGTTACGCCTATGGCTTTCCAACGGCAGAACCAGGTCTTGCCGTTCCAGCCAAGGGTCTGCATGGCACTCCAGAAACCATGGGAAAGATGGAACCAGATAGCTACAAGCCAGATAACGTAGAGAACTACGTAAACAGGGTTGGCGAAGGTCTCCTTCATGAGTCCGAAACCGTCTGTTGGCTCAAGGGCTGTCTCCATGTGTGCAAGCTCGGCGAACATCATGTTGTACCAGAAGTTGAAAAGGTGTAACAACAGGCCGAGAACAACGACAATACCAAGAACGAGCATGTTCTGTGATGCCCACTCTACCTTTTCGGGTCTTGATGTCACGGCATAACGCTCACTGCCACGGGCACGACGGTTCTGGGCTGTCAGGATGAAGGCATAAACGATGTGGCAAACAGCAAGGGCGGCAAGACCGAGCGTAGCCGCTACGGCATACCAGTTGGAACCAAGCAATTCGCAAATCGTGTTATAGGCCTTTCCTGAGAAGAGGGCCACAACGTTCATAACACCGTGGAACGTCATAAATAGAATAAGTGCAACACCTGTTACAGACATCACCACTTTTCTACCAATTGATGAATTGAATAACCACATAAAAAATTGAAATTAAATTATTTAATGAATTATTAGATTTACTGTTTATATTAAAACATTCATATAACTCTAAAACAACAGCTACGAAATACCTATTTATAAGTAGGACACTGCGTATTCACGAGTGCAAAAATACATCTTTTTAATGAGATAATAAAATAAAACTCAATCTTTCTTTGTCGCGAGAATGTTTTTATGAACAATTTTGAACAAATTCCTCACAAGAAGTTAAATAAGTGCGTAAACATTGTCAACAGATAAAAGAACTACTTGATTATAGTTAGCAATCCAGTAAGGTTATTAACCTTACGGCTGAAAGGTTATTAATCTATCGCATGATAGATTAATAACCTTATCGCCAATGCAATGCATTGCACTGAGGCTTTCAACCTATTTCATCAGACAAGTAAACAAGTTGCTACTCTTAAAGCTTGAGTTTGACAATACCAGAAATACTAATAACTTGTCAACTCGTCAACTTGTTTTTTCGCTTCGCTCAAGGAAACTCCTGACAGCATGTCAGAGATATGCGAAACTTAAGTAATATAAAAGACAGGAAAATTATTTTCAATTCAATAATATAATGTACGGAAAAAGTTTTGTACTTTTGCAGAACATAATGAAAACCATATCATATCAATGAAATTCAGCTACGATGTAATTGTAATTGGTGGTGGGCATGCAGGATGCGAGGCTGCCACTGCTTCTGCTAATATGGGAGCAAAGACATGTCTTGTTACAATGGACATGAACAAAATTGCACAAATGTCTTGCAACCCTGCTGTAGGTGGCATTGCCAAAGGACAAATCGTTAGGGAAATTGATGCCCTCGGAGGATTCATGGGGATAGTAACTGACAATACCTCAATACAGTTCAGATTGCTAAACATATCGAAAGGACCAGCAATGTGGAGTCCCAGGGCACAATGCGACAGGGAAAAGTATATTTGGGAATGGAGAAAAATACTTGACAAGACTGACAATCTCGACATTTGGCAAGACCAAGCTGAGGAAATAATAGTAGATAACGACAATAACGTATTGGGTATCAACACATTATGGGGTACTGAAATATATGCAAAGAGCATAGTGTTAACAGCTGGAACATTCCTAAACGGACTGATGCACATAGGCAGGAAAAAAGTTTCAGGAGGTAGAATAGCTGAACCTGCTGTGGGAAAACTAACAGAAAGCATCGCAAGACATGGCATTAGATTCTCCAGAATGAAAACAGGTACCCCTGTGAGAATAGACAAGAGAAGTGTTGACTTTAGCTTGATGGAACCTCAGGAAGGAGATAATGACTTCCATACATTCTCGTATATGAGCAGAAAAAGAAGTCTGCCACAACTTCCTTGCTGGACATGTTACACGAATAAGGAATGCCATGATGTACTGAAAGAAGGAATGCCACTTTCACCATTATATAATGGACAGATACAAAGTACCGGACCAAGATACTGCCCTTCAATAGAAACCAAACTCGTAACTTTCCCCGATAGGAACCAACATCCTCTCTTTTTAGAACCGGAAGGCTCTGACACAAACGAAATGTATCTTAATGGATTTTCATCAAGCATGCCTATAGAAATACAGATTGAGGCACTAAGGAAGATACCATCATTTAGAAACATTAGAATATACAGACCTGGATATGCTATCGAATACGACTACTTCGACCCGACACAGTTAAAGCACAGTCTGGAATCCAAAATAATAAGTGGATTGTTCTTTGCAGGACAGGTGAATGGCACAACAGGATACGAGGAAGCTGGAGGACAGGGAATAGTCGCAGGCATTAATGCAGCTCTTAAATGCACTGGTGACAAAGTGTTTACAATGAAAAGGGACGAATCATACATCGGTGTGCTGATTGATGACCTTGTAACCAAAGGTGTCGATGAGCCATATAGGATGTTCACTTCAAGGGCTGAATACAGGATATTATTAAGACAAGATGATGCCGATGCGAGGCTCACAGAAAAGTCATACCGTATAGGACTGGCAAAACAAGAACGAATGGACTGGTGGAAATCCAAGTCAGAAGCTATTGACAGTATCATAAATTTCTGCAACAAAACAACCATTAAGCCAAAAGACATAAACGGCTTCCTAAACAATATTGGTTCAGCAGAAATAAAGGGTGGTGTGAAAATATCAGAATTGATCGCACGACCTCAGATTACGCTTGAAAACATCTCCAAACAAATACCCGAACTTAAAGCCATGATAGAAGGCATGGGAAACAGGCAAGAAGAAATCAAAGAGGCTGCCGAGATAAAGATGAAATACAAAGGATATATTAAGAGGGAGAGAATCTTTGCTGAGAAAATGCATAGATTAGAGAATATAAACATTAAAGGACATTTCAAATATTCAGAAATATTGGATCTCTCCACTGAATGCAGACAGAAACTGGAACGCATACAACCAGAGACTATCGCACAGGCAAGCAGAATCCCAGGAGTAAGTCCAAGCGACATAAATGTTCTTCTTGTTCTTATGAATAGATAATAAAAGGAGAAACAAAGAAGCATTGAAGAAATATAATATTCAACAATTAAATACAACAAAAGAAATGAACAACAGATTATTATTAGAGAATCTTCGCTGTATTCCAGATTGGCCAATAAAAGGCATTAACTTCAGAGATGTGACTACCCTATTTAAGAATCCAGAATGTCTCCGTGAAATATGCAATGAGATGTACGAATTGTACAAGGACAAGGGTATCACGAAAATAGTTGGTATAGAAAGCCGTGGCTTTGTAATGTCATCAGCTCTCGCCATAAGACTTGGCGCAGGTGTTGTACTATGTAGAAAACCCGGAAAGCTCCCTTGTGAAACCATTAAGGAAGACTACACCAAAGAATACGGAACTGACACCATAGAGATTCACAAGGACGCTATAAACGAGAATGACGTGATACTCCTACACGACGATTTGCTCGCAACAGGAGGAACCATGAAAGCAGCATGCGACTTAGTGAAAAAGTTTTCCCCAAAAAAGGTGTATTGCAATTTTATAATAGAACTTGTGAACGAGAATTTAAACGGAAGAGACATTTTCGATAAGGACATCGAAATATCTACCCTACTACAACTTTAACGGGGCAAAAGGCGACAAGCATAGTCTTGTCGCCACTTTAGCTCATACTCACGATCCAAAGCCACACCAGATATAAGTTTCCATAAAACAAGACAGGCGCAGAAACAAGCTCAACAAAAAAAACAAAGACACAGTGTAGCACTACACATTCCACGTCTTATACCCAAAGACTTCATCAGGAAACGCATAAAGTTCCACGTGAAACAAAATAAAGCAAAGTACCTAAGTACAAACGTTTTGCGAAAATGGTTAAAGCAGAAAAAGAGAATCTAAAAACAAAACTAAAAAGCATAGTAGCTGCATTACCAGAGAAGCCAGGAACATATCAGTTCTATAACTCTTCTGGAGAAATCATTTATGTTGGCAAGGCAAAGAATCTTAAGAAGAGAGTGAGTTCATACTTCAGAAAAGATGTTGACAGGCTGAAGACAAAAGTACTTGTAAGTAAGATTGAGGACATAAGTTACTTTGTGGTAAACACGGAAGAAGATGCTTTGCTTTTGGAAAACCAATTAATCAAGAAATATAAGCCACGATACAATGTGCTGCTTAAGGACGGAAAGACATATCCAAGTATCTGTATAACGAAAGAGTATTTACCAAGGATTTTCAGCACGAGGAACATAAACAAGAAAACAGGTATATACTTCGGTCCATACAGTCATGTTTCAACCATGCATTCAATGCTTGACTTGATAAAGAAACTATATAAGCCAAGATGCTGTAATATTAACATGACTAAAGAAGGTATAGAGAAAATGAAGTATAAAGCTTGCTTAGAATTTCATATTGGCAACTGCAAAGCTCCTTGTATAGGAAAGCAGAGCATAGAAGAATACAGGTTAAACATTGAGAAGGCAAAGGAGATTCTTAAAGGCAACGTTAGAAAGCTTTATAAAGAAATTTACGAAAGAATGATTGCTGCATCTGAGTTGCTTGAATTTGAGAAAGCGGATGAGCTTAAAAATCAATACTTATTGCTGGAATCGTATTGCGCAAAAAGTGAGGTCGTAAGTAACTCCATCAACAATGTGGATGTGTTCAGTATTAACGACAACGAAGAAGAAAACAATGTATATATTAACTATATACATGTTAGCAATGGAGCAATTAACCAGTGTTTCACTTTTGAATATAAGAAAAAACTAAATGAAACGCGTGACGACCTACTGTTAATGGCAATACAGGAAATCAGGAACAGATATGGCAGTGATGCACATGAGATTATTATTCCTTTTGAAATAGAATGGAAAATCAAAGATGCATATTTCACTATTCCCCAAAGAGGTGATAAGAAGAAATTATTGGATTTGTCTATTATAAATGGTAAACAATATAGATTCGACAGGCTAAAACAATCAGAAAAATTAAATCCAGAACAGAAGAATACAAGAATTATGAAAGAGTTACAAAATGTTCTTGGCATGTCGCGACTACCATTTCATATAGAATGTTTTGACAACTCTAACATCTCAGGTACGGATGCGGTTGCTGGTTGTGTAGTATTCAAAGGGTTGAAACCAAGCAAGAAAGAATACAGAAAATTCAATATCAAAACCGTTGTCGGACCAGATGACTATGCTTCAATGGAGGAGATAGTCAGAAGAAGATACTCTCGCATAATAGAGGAGGGAGCTCCCCTACCCGACCTTATTATTACTGATGGTGGTATTGGTCAAATGAACATTGTCAGAAAGGTACTACACGAATTAGGTATAGATATATATATTGCTGGTTTGACAAAAGATAGCGGACATAGAACTAACGAATTATTATTTGGATTTCCACCTAAAACAATAGCTATCAGTACAAAGAGTGAACTATTCCATACACTTACAAGAATTCAGGATGAAGTACACAGATTCGCAATTACATTTCATAGAGACAAAAGAAGCAAACATGCACTCCATAGCGAACTTGACAACATAAAAGATATTGGTCCAAGAAGTAAAGAACTGTTAATCAAGGAGTTAAAGAGCGTAAAAAGAATAAAAGAGTCTGATTTCCAAAGAATTAGTGAAATTATTGGGGCTAAGAAGGCTAAATTGGTATATAATTATTTCAATAAAAATTGAATGTGAAATAAAAAAAATTGCTACCTTTGTGTTGTTATAAACAATATAGATAGTAATAGTCAACCTAATTATCTATAAGATTGGAATATAAATATAATTTCCTCTATGAGAATAGTAATTCAACGTGTTCAAAAAGCATCTGTAACAATAGGCAATTGTGTAAAATCCTGCATTGGAAAAGGTTATCTTATTCTTGTAGGTATTGAGGATTGCGATACGAAAGAAGACGCTGACTGGCTCTTAAGGAAGGTCATAGGGCTAAGAGTCTTTGACGATGAGAATCATATAATGAATCTATCCATTAAGGATGTAGGCGGAGAAATCCTTGTTATATCGCAATTCACCTTATTCGCAAGCTATAAGAAAGGAAATCGCCCATCTTGGCTTAGAGCTGCAAAACACGACATTTCCATACCGTTATATGAATATTTCTGCAAACGAATGTCAGAAGAATTGGGCAAAGATGTAGGAACGGGTGAGTTTGGTGCTGACATGAAAGTAGAATTACTGAACGATGGTCCTGTTACAATATGTATGGATACAAAAAACAAGGAATAATTGAAAAAGGCATATATATGAAGATATGGGAGAAATTACTATAAAAGAAGCACAGCAATTAGTAGATAACTGGATTAAAACATACGGTGTCCGCTATTTCTCAGAACTGACAAATATGGCATGTCTGACAGAGGAAGTCGGAGAACTATCTCGTATCATGGCAAGGAAATATGGAGACCAAAGTTTTAAACCAGGCGAGAACGACAATATTGGAGAGGAAATTGCAGACATTTTATGGGTTCTAATATGTTTAGCCAACCAAACAGGAGTTGACATTACAGATGAACTTAAAAAAAGCTTTGAGAAAAAGACATTGAGAGACAAAGAAAGACATAAAAGCAATATAAAGCTAAAAGGCTGATACATAAAGTATTAAGTGTACATAACAAATAAAAAAGTGATAATACTATGACAGAATGTAACGACCATCACAATCATCATCATGCAATCTCGGAAAAGAGTAAGTATGAGGAAGCTTTAAGTCTTTATGACACGAATATAAATGACGAAAAAGTGTCTGAAGCAGTGAAGAAGATAATCACAGAGAAGGTGCCTGAGAATGACAACATCGAGACTAAGAAATTTCTATTCGGAAGCATTGAACTCACCACGTTAAAGACGACGGATTCTGAAGAAAGTGTCCTGGCATTCACTGAAAGGGTAAATGACTTTGATTCCGCCTACCCTGCCCTACCCCATGTTGCTACAATATGTGTATATCCTTGCTTTGCCAAGGTTGTAAGTGAATCGCTTGAAGTTGACGGAGTAGAAATCGCATGTGTCTCAGGAAGCTTTCCATCATCCCAAGCACTCATTGAGGTGAAAGTAGCAGAAACAGCACTTGCAATTAAAGACGGAGCAACAGAGATTGACATTGTAATGCCAGTGGGAAAATTCTTAAATGGTGACTATGAGGGTGTTTCTGACGACATAAACGAACTAAAGCAAACTTGTGGCAAAGCAGCCATGAAAGTAATTCTTGAAACAGGATGCCTTAAGACGGCAGCAAACATTAAGAAAGCCTCCATTCTCGCCATGTATGCCGGTGCAGACTATATAAAGACATCCACAGGCAAGGAAAAAATCTCGGCAACACCAGAAGCGGCATACGTGATGTGTCAGGCTATAAAGGAATATTATGATAAGACTGGCATACAGATTGGTTTCAAGCCTGCTGGTGGCATCAACTCACCAATGGATGCACTTATTTATTATACAATTGTAAAAGAGGTCCTGGGTGAGAAATGGCTTACTAACAAATGGTTTAGACTTGGAACAAGCCGTCTTGCTAACATGCTCCTTAGTGAGATAGAAGGCAAAGAAACAAAGTTCTTTTAAGGTTGTGAGGTTTTAAGGTTGTGAGGTTGTGAGGTTATGATGTGATAATAGAATAGAGGAGATGGATAAGATATAAAAGGTAGTTTCTCCTTATAACTTTAAACCTTAATACCTCATAACTTCCTTTTTATCACAAAATCAAGGTAAGCTTCTAAGGCTGCCTTTATACTGTCATTTTTCACATGTTTATCTATAAAACTGTGACATTCATCATGCAGTTCGCACATACGTTTTTCAGCATACTCAATACCTCCGTTTTCTTTGGCAAAGGCTACAAGAGTGTCTATCTCTGAAGGAGTAACAGTTCCATCCTTCACTTTGCGAGCCAATTGCAACATGTCTTGATTGCCTGTGGAATTCAACGCATATATAACAGGCAGGGTAAGTTTTCCCTCAGCCAAATCATTCCCTGTAGGTTTGCCTATATCAGACGATTCATAATAGTCAAAAATATCGTCTTTTATCTGAAAAATAATGCCAAGATTTCTTCCAAACACCCTTGCCTGTTCAATTTGTGTTTCAGTAGCACCAGAAGAAGATGCTCCTATTACACAACAAGCTTCAAAAAGAGCGGCTGTTTTCTGGCTAATTACCTTAAAATAGACATCTTCAGATATAATCTGATTACGGATATTTGTAAGTTGAAGTATCTCTCCATCAGAAAGTGTTCTTCCCAACTCTGCAAGATATCTCACAATACGCTCTGAGTGCGTATGTGATACAAACAATAAAGCCGTAGAAAGAATGTAATCGCCAACCAATACAGCTACCTTATTGTCATATATGGCATTCACTGACGCTTGTCCCCTTCTTCTCTCACTCTCGTCAACCACATCATCATGAACCAAAGAAGCAGTATGCAGAAGCTCTAATCCTACAGCTGCGTTCTGAGTAACTTCTGATATTTTCCCAAATGATTTGGCAATAAGAAGAATTAGAATGGGTCTCATTCGTTTGCCAGATTTCTGTTTTATAAAAGATAATGCACTTGACAGCATACCATCAGAATGGGTCATAGCTTGATTGAATAATGCTATGAATTCATCCAACTCCGTGGCTATAGGTTGTTTTATGATTGATAAATTATCCATCTACAGAAAAAGTTTGATACAAAATTACTCATTTTATCGCAAAATATGACAAAAAAATAGTACTTTTACACACTAAAACTATTAATTTATGGCAAAACTATTTCTCATAGACGCTTATGCGCTAATATATCGCTCATACTATGCACTGATTAGGAATCCAAGGATTAATTCCAAAGGATTTAATACATCGGCTATATTGGGGTTCTGCAACACATTAAACGAAATAATAACAAAAGAAAATCCCTCACACATAGGAGTCGCATTTGATCATGGCAAAACATTCCGCCACGATGCCTATCCAGAATATAAAGCCCAACGTGAGGAAACACCAGAAGACATACGCAAATCAGTACCAGTAATAAAAGGTTTGCTTAAAGCCATGAACATCCCAATATTGCAGGTAAATGGCTTTGAAGCAGATGATATAATTGGCACTTTAGCATCAAAGGCTGGACAACAAGGAATAGAGACCTACATGCTTACTCCAGACAAAGACTATGGTCAACTCATAGCTGACAATATTTACATGTATAAACCACGCCATGGTGGTGGATATGATATTATAGGCAAGGAACAGATAACAGAAAAATATGGTATCTCCTACCCTATTCAGATAATTGACCTTCTTGCACTCATGGGTGATAGTTCTGATAACTACCCAGGCTGTCCTGGTGTTGGTGAAAAGACTGCGGTTAAACTCATAAATGAGTTTGGAAACATCGACAACTTATTAATGAGAACCAACGAACTGAAAGGTAAGATGAGAGAGAAAGTAGAAAATGCTGCGGAAGACATCCGTATGTCATATTTTCTTGCAAGCATCAGGACAGATGTCCCGATTGTGTTAAATCTTGATGAACTTGCTAAAAAAGAGCCAGACGAAAAAGAACTTGAGAAAATATTCACTGAACTCGAGTTTAAAACACTTGCAAACAAGTTTATTAAAAAAAGTAAACAAGAACAAAATCTCTTTAATTCAGAACTGGATATTTTTACAGAATATTCGAACGAAACACAAGAAGAATCAAACAACGGCAGTTTTGACAGCATAAAAACTATTACCCATACATATGAACTTGTTGATTCTGAGGATAGAATAAAAGAATTATGTGACTTTTTTTTGACATGTAAGATTCTCAGTTTAGATACAGAGACAACATCAACCAATGCAATTGACGCAGAATTGGTGGGACTGAGCTTCTCTACAGAGGAAAGTAAGGCGTTCTATGTACCAGTTCCAGAAAATAAACATGAAGCACAGAAAATTGTCGATATATTTAAAGAAGTATATGAAAACCCATCAATATTGAAAATTGGTCAAAATATAAAATATGACATTACTGTCTTAAGAAAATATGGTGTTGAGATGAAGGGTGAACTTTTCGATTGCATGATAGCACATTACCTTCTTCAACCAGAATTGAGACACAACATGGATTATATGGCGGAGGCTTACCTTAACTATAAGACTATACACATAGATGAACTTATCGGTCATAAAGGAAAGAGTCAGAAGTCGATGAGAGACCTCTCCCCTATTGAAGTATATGAATATGCCTGTGAAGATGCAGATATAACATTAAAACTATATCACATCCTTGAACCAAAACTCAAAGAATTGAATATATTCAACCTATTTAAGGATATTGAAATGCCCCTTATCAACGTTCTTGTTGAAATGGAAATGAATGGTGTCATATTAGATACATCATCCTTAACGGAGACATCACGAATCCTGCAACAGAGAATATTGGAGAAAGAACGGAAAATTTATGAGGAGGCAGGCACAAGTTTCAATATTGCAAGCCCTAAACAGGTAGGTGAAATATTATTTGACAGACTAAAAATAAGCGATAAGGCAAAAAAGACCAAGACAGGTCAGTATGTTACCAGTGAAGAAGCTCTCACACAACTAAAGCACAAAGCTCCAATTGTAGAAAACATTCTGGCATACAGAGGATTAAGAAAGCTTCTAAGTACTTATGTAGAGGCACTTCCTAAACTAATTAATAAACACACAGGTCATATCCACACATCCTTTAACCAAGCAATTACAGCAACAGGACGTCTGTCATCAAGTGATCCAAATCTTCAGAACATACCTGTTAAAGGAGAAGATGGGAAAGAGTTAAGACGCTGTTTCATTCCCGAACCAGGTTGCCTTTTCTTCTCTGCTGATTACAGCCAGATAGAACTTCGTGTCATGGCACATCTAAGTGGTGATGAAGGACTTATAGATGCATTCCGCAATGGTTATGATATCCATGCAGCTACAGCAGCCAGAATATTCAAGGAAACCATGGAACATGTAACACGCGACCAACGCTCTATGGCTAAACGTGCCAATTTCGGAATAATATATGGCATTACTGTTTTCGGTTTGGCACAAAATCTCGATATTGACAGAAATGAAGCTAAGAAACTGATTGACGATTACTTCCAATCTTTCCCAAAAGTAAAAGAGTATATGGAGAGATGCAAGGAGACAGCCCGTAGTAAAGGCTATGCTGAAACCATCTTCCATCGTCGCAGATACCTTCCGGATATTAATTCAGGCAATGCCACAGTTCGTGGTTTCGCTGAACGTAACTCAATAAATGCACCTATCCAGGGTAGTGCCGCTGACATAATAAAACTTGCAATGGTTAGGATATATAAACGCTTTAAGGATGAGAATATTAAGTCTAAGATGATACTTCAAGTACATGACGAACTCAATTTCTCTGTGTTCCCAGAAGAAAAGGAATCAGTAGAACGTATCGTAATTGAAGAGATGCAAAATGCCTGTCAGCTGAAAGTTCCATTAATAGCAGACTGCGGATGGGGAGCCAACTGGCTTGAAGCCCATTGATACCACATTTGTTCAATTTATATATTAATCACATACACCTATAAATTGACATTGGAATGCAAACTTTTAACGAATATCTTACCTATACCAACAACATCATGTGGACGTACATTGGTATTCCCATGCTGGTTTTGGCAGCTATTTATTTCACTATCAGGATGAAAGGTATGCAGTTCCGTCTTCTTCCTGATATGTTCAGGATAATGGTAGGATTGGACAACAAGAGAGAGAGAAAAACAAAAATAATCGTCCACACCTCTAATGGGAAAAAAACAATAAGTTCTTTCGAGGCATTTGCTGTAGCACTCTCTTCACGTGTTGGTACTGGTAATCTCGCCGGAGTAGCCTCTGCAATATACATGGGTGGCCCTGGAGCCATATTCTGGATGTGGATAATGGCACTGCTGGGTTCTGCCACAGCATACGTGGAATCTTCCCTTGCACAACTATACAAACGCAAGGGCGAAGATGGTTATTATGGAGGTCCTGCCTATTATATGATTTCCGGACTTGGAAGACGTTGGATGGCTATGCTCTTCGCATTCCTTATAATAATAACATTCGGAATGGCAAACCAGACTACACAAAGCAATACCCTTTGCGATGCTCTGTCTTCAGCATTCTCTGTTGAGAAATGGATAGTTGGCATTATCTTGACCATAGCCACTATAAGCATTATCTACGGAGGAATCCATCGCATATCCCGTTTCTCCAGCATAGTTGTTCCATTCATGGCAATAGGCTATCTTATAATTGCCATTATTGTCATTGCTTTGAACTACCGTGATATCCCAAATGTATTCTGTGATATTTTCGAGAGTGCCTTCGGAATTCGTCAGGCTGCAGGAGGAATGGTAGGCGCAGCTATCATGAATGGAGTGAAACGAGGGCTATTCTCAAATGAAGCAGGCGAGGGTTCTGCACCTAACGCAGCAGCAATAGCCCATACCTCCCACCCTGCCAAACAGGGTCTTCTCCAATCACTTGGCGTTTTCACAGACACATTGGTAATATGTACCTGTACTGCATTTGTCATACTTCTCTCAGGACTTTACGACAATGGTCTTGACGGAATACTTCTCACCAAACAAGCACTTGTGTCAGAGCTTGGACCGGCTGGCGGATGGTTCCTTACTGCAGCCATTTTCCTTTTTGCATACAGCACCATCATAGCCAACTATTTCTATGGAGAGAACAATATCAGATTTCTCGCTCCAGACTCAAAGAAATGGCTCAACGTCTATCGTGTTGCTGGTTGCTCCACTATCCTTGCAGGCGGTTTCATTACTCTTCAGACAGCATGGGGGTTTGTAGATATAGCCATGTGCATGATGACCATCTGCAATCTCGCAGCTGTTATTCAACTTTCCCCAAAGGCATTCCGCCTTCTTACCCATTATGAGAATGAGAAACGCAAAGGAAGAAATCCTGTATTCCGTAGGAAAGACATGCCAGAAACAAATAATATAGAATGTTGGGAATAATACTCCCCTACTCTATCATTGCCTACGATAACAATGAATTTGCCAAGAAGACTATTAACTGGTCAACTTGATAAATCATTTGAATAAGAAAAGCTGAGTAAAAAAATCATATTTGTTTTGGAATTTCCTCTCATTCTGACTAACTTTGCAGTCTTGTCATACGCAGTATTGCTGCGTTAACATATCTATGGCAAGGTAGCCTCATAATAGAATTAAAATAACACCAATGGCAACAAACAACAAAGGTCTCACCCCGATGATGAAGCAGTTTTTTGACCTTAAGTCAAAACATCCCGATGCATTGCTTCTTTTCAGATGTGGCGATTTTTACGAGACATACTGCGACGATGCTGTAGATGCTTCCAAAATACTTGGTATAACCCTTACAAGACGTAATAATGGTTCATCGCAAGGTTCAACTGAGATGGCTGGATTTCCACATCACGCACTTGACACCTACCTTCCCAAATTAATACGGGCAGGCAGAAGAGTGGCTATTTGTGACCAGCTTGAAGATCCTAAACTTACAAAGAAACTTGTTAAAAGAGGTATAACCGAACTTGTTACGCCTGGTGTTGCCATGAGCGACAATGTACTCAATAACAAGGAGAATAACTTTCTGGCATCAGTCCACTTTGGCAAAGGTGCATGTGGCGTATCTTTCCTCGACATTTCCACAGGCGAATTCCTAACAGGTGAGGGGTCGTTTGACTATGTAGAAAAACTCCTCGGTAATTTTTCTCCTAAAGAGGTTCTTTACGACAAAGCTCACAGACGGGACTTTGAACATTACTTTGGCAGCAAGGTACCAACATTCGAACTCGAAGACTGGGTTTTTACTGAACAAGGAGCAAGACAAAAACTACTGAAACATTTCGGAACAAAGAATCTAAAAGGATTTGGTGTTGAGCATCTTGTCAACGGCACCATTGCCGCAGGAGCCATCTTGCAGTATTTGGAAATGACGCAGCATACTCAGGTTGGACACATCACAAGCATATCCCGCATAGAGGAGGAAAAGTATGTCAGACTCGACAGATTCACCATACGTTCCTTAGAACTTCTTAATTCTATGGAGGAAGGAGGCTGTTCTTTGCTCAGTGTCATCGACAATACTATTACTCCAATGGGTGGAAGGTTGCTCAGACGCTGGATTTTATTTCCTCTAAAAGATAAGAAGCCGATATGCGAACGACTTGACGTAGTAGAATATATGTTCCGCGATAGTATAACAAGGAAGACTCTTGAAGACAACTTCCAACATATTGGTGACCTTGAACGAATAATTTCCCGCGTGGCAGTCGGAAGAGTTTCTCCACGTGAACTTATGCAGCTGAAATCAGCTCTTAATGCCATAATACCCATCAAAGACGCATGCCAGCAAGCTGACAATGAAACACTTAAAAGAATAGGAGACTCCCTTGACTTGTGTACCGATATTCGAGACAGGATAGAGCGTGAACTTCAGCCAGACGCTCCGCAGCTTGTCAATAAGGGCAATGTGATAGCCGATGGAGTTAATCAGCAGCTTGACGAACTACGTGAGATTTCTCGCAATGGCAAGGATTACCTTCTGAAGATACAGGAAAGGGAGATTGCCCAAACCGGCATATCAAGCCTAAAAATAGGTTATAACAATGTATTCGGTTATTATCTTGAGGTTAGGAACACATACAAGGATAAAGTACCCGAAGAATGGATTAGGAAACAAACTCTCGCACAGGCAGAGCGGTATATCACTCAGGAACTAAAAAAGTACGAAGAGGAAATAACCGGAGCTGAGGAAAAGATACTATCCATTGAGGAACGGTTGTTCGCAGAACTGGTAACAAGTACACAGGATTTTATTCCACAGATACAGCGTGATGCCAATCTGATAGCTAATCTCGACTGCTTGCTGTCATTTGCACAAGCAGCAGAGAACCATCACTATATAAAACCGGTAATTGAAGAATCCAATGTTCTTGAGATAAAACAAGGCAGACACCCTGTAATAGAGACACAGCTGCCATTGGGCGAACACTACATTCCCAATGACATAACACTTGACGGAGAGAAACAGCAGATTATCATAATCACTGGTCCAAACATGGCTGGAAAGTCAGCTCTATTAAGACAAACTGCCCTAATCGTTCTGCTTGCGCAGATAGGCTGTTTCGTACCTGCTGAAAGTGCAAAAGTTGGATTAGTCGATAAAATATTCACAAGAGTAGGGGCAAGCGATAACATCTCGCTTGGAGAATCTACTTTCATGGTAGAAATGACAGAAGCATCAAACATCCTCAACAATGCCACACCTCGCTCACTTGTCCTTTTCGATGAACTTGGACGTGGAACAAGCACTTACGATGGCATAAGCATCGCATGGGCAATAGTGGAATACCTGCATGAAAACAAGAAGGCGCGCGCCCGCACACTCTTTGCCACCCACTACCATGAGCTTAATGAGATGGAAAAGAATTTCCCCCGCATCAAGAACTACAACGTCTCTGTCAAAGAGGTTGACGGAAAGGTCATCTTCCTTAGAAAGCTGGCACGTGGAGGCTCGGAACATAGTTTCGGAATCCATGTTGCAGATATAGCCGGAATGCCAAAGAGCATTGTTAAAAGAGCTAATACAATATTGAAACAGTTGGAGACTGATAATGCTCAGGTGGGAAAGACAAATGTCAATAAAGACACACTAACAAAAAGCGAAAAGATTGGAAAGATAGGGGAGGGGAGAGAAGGCATGCAGCTATCCTTCTTCCAACTTGACGACCCTGTGCTGTGTCAGATTCGGGATGAAATTCTGTGCCTTGACATAAACAACCTCACGCCTGTAGAGGCCCTTAACAAGCTAAACGATATTAAAAGAATAGTAGGAGGGAAATAAGGTGTTCATATTGTTTATGAAAGCAGATGTGTGAACAATACCTTGATACCTATTATTATTAGAATAATACCACCCAACAGCTCTGGATTAAGTCGCTTCTTCACCAATACTCCACATTTCACACCAAGGAAATTGCCTACCACACTGAAAAAGAATGAGAATAATCCTATAACTGAAAGCGGTATTATCAGTGATTGCATACTATCATATCCCAAACATGCGAATGATATGCCAGCTGCGGCTGCGTCTATACTTGTCGCAACAGCCAGCATCATTTGTGTCATAAGTGCATCTGGAGCAAAATGTCCGCTTTCCCCTTTGTCAAAAGACTCCTTAATCATTCTGCCACCTAAAAAAGCCAGCATTCCGAAAGCTATCCAATGGTCATAGGAAGAAACATAACTGGAGAAGAGAGAAGTTACCAACCAACCTATGAGTGGCATGAGAGCCTGAAAAAGTCCGAAGAGTATTGCCATACGCAACACCACGCACATCCGTATCCTTCCTAATATTATTCCACTGGCAATGGAAACTGCCAGACAATCCATTGCCAATCCAATTGAGAGAAATATTATGTCTAATATGCTCATTTCCGTGATTTCACAATAAAGAACACACCGATAACGATAAATGGAATACTCAACAACTGTCCCATGTCAAGAGGGAGAGAAGCCTCAAAAGCCTCCTGTACCTCCTTGGTATATTCAATAAAGAAACGTGCTGTAAAGATAAACGCCAGACATAAACCAAAGAAGAATCCACTACCAACCTTTTCCTGTTTTCTCTTATATATCGCCCATCCTATAAAGAACAAGACAGAATAAGCCATAGCCTCATACAATTGACCTGGATGACGTGGCAGCAAATCAACTCTCTCGAAAACGAAAGCCCACGGCATGTCTGTGGGCTTGCCTATTATCTCAGAATTCATCAAGTTTCCTATCCTGATGAAACATGCTGTTATAGGTGTAGCTATGGCTATGTTGTCAAGCACTGTGAGCATCCCCACTTTTATCCTCTTCACATAAAGTAAAAGAGCCACTATGAGCCCTATAGTTCCACCATGACTTGCCAGTCCCTCATACCCTGTGAAATGCCATCCTCCATCATTATCAAATCGTATAGGAATTATCATCTCCACCATGTGTCTCCATGATGTCAGGAAATAGTCTGGTTCATAAAAAATACAGTGCCCCAACCTTGCACCTACAAGAATTCCAACAAAGCAATATACAAACAGAGGCTCGAACTTCTCATCGCTTATACCCTGCTGTCTATACAGCCTCTTTACACATAGATATGCGAGCACCAGACCAACAAGCCAGCATAATGAATACCATCGTATGAATCCGAAGGCGTTCAGGTCAGGATTCCATATTATATATCCGAGCTTCTCCATTTCCTATTATTCGTTTACATTATACATTGAACCTGAAATGCATTATGTCACCATCCTGCACAATGTAGTCCTTACCCTCTATTCCAAGTTTACCAGCCTCTCTTACAGCAGCCTCAGAACCATATTGTAGATAGTCTTCATATTTTATTACCTCAGCCCTTATAAAACCTTTCTCAAAGTCGGTATGTATAACTCCAGCACATTGTGGTGCCTTCCATCCCTTGTGAAAAGTCCACGCTTTCACTTCCATCTCACCGGCAGTAATGAACGTCTGTAAGTTCAGTAGGTGATATGCTTTCTTTATAAGTCTATTGACACCACTTTCCTCAAGTCCAAGTTCTTCAAGGAATAGCATCTTGTCCTCGTATGACTCCAGCTCTGCAATGTCCTCTTCTGTTTTTGCTGCTATTACCATTGTCTCGGCTCCTTCTTCTTTTGCAAGTTGCTCTATTTTTTTTGTGAAGTCGTTACCGCTTTTTGCAGAAGTCTCATTGACATTGCACACATAGAGCACAGGTTTAGAAGTAAGCAGGAATAGTCCTCTTGCTGCCTCAGCTTCCTCCTTGCTTTCAAAAGAAACAGTTCTGGCATTCTTACCCTGCTCCAGAACAGCCTTGTATGCTTCCAGGACAGCCACTTCCACTTTAGCATCCTTGTTTCCTGCAGCTGCAACTTTCTGCTGTTTAGCCAGTCTGGCATCAACAGTCTCAAGGTCTTTAAGCTGCAATTCAGTATCTATAATCTCCTTGTCTCTCACAGGGTCTATCGTTCCATCCACATGTGTTATGTTCTCATCCTCGAAACATCTGAGTACATGTATTATGGCATCTGTCTCCCTTATATTACCAAGAAACTTGTTGCCAAGTCCCTCACCTTTCGATGCCCCCTTAACAAGTCCTGCAATATCCACTATTTCGCATGTGGCAGGAACTATTCTTCCTGGATGCACTATCTCAGCCAGTTTTGTGAGTCTCTCATCGGGAACTGTTATCACACCAACATTAGGCTCTATTGTACAGAACGGAAAATTAGCTGCCTGCGCCTTGGCGCTTGACAGGCAGTTAAACAAGGTTGACTTACCCACATTAGGCAAGCCTACTATTCCACATTTCAATGCCATTGTTTATTATATTATTTACGTTTACTATTTATATTTGGATGCAAAATTACAACAAATATATTGAAAACTCACAACGATTTACTGAAAATCACTTGTTTGGCTCCATATGTATGCCTACATATGTTCCTGTACCATACCTATCCTTTAGAGCGTGCTCTATCTTTGTTGCTTTGTCGTGAGCCTCGTCAAGAGTGATATCACCTCGCATTCTTATATGCACGTCAATGGCATATTTGTTACCTATACGGCGAGTACGCAGGTTATGTGGAGAACTTACACCGTCAACATTCAGTATTATGTCTATTATCTCTTTCTCCACGCTGTCTGGCAAAGACTTCTCCAGCAGTTCGTCCATACTGGGCTTTATAAGCTGCACGGCAACTTTAACAATGAGAATGCTGACTACCAACGCAGCTATTGGGTCTAACACTGTCCATTTGCCACCAAGTAATATGGCACCACCTATTCCAAGCATGGTACCAACAGAGGAGAATGCATCGCTCCTGTGATGCCATGCATTGGCTATGACAGCCTGCGAATTGAGTTTCCTGCCTTCAGCAAGTGTGTATCTGAACAGTATCTCCTTGCTTGCCACTGATGCTACAGCAGCTATGAAAGCTATTGGCATTGGTTCCTGAAGTGTGCCACCCCTTGCAAATGTGACAATCTTTATCCCAGCATCATAGAATATTCCCAACCCAACAACTAACAGCATTACAGCTATAATGAGAGTTGCGAATGTCTCGTATTTGCCATGTCCATACTCATGATTATCATCCTGTGGCTTCGATGATACTCTTACAAAACCAATCACAATTATGTCAGTAGCGAAATCCGACAGCGAGTGTACCGCATCTGCCATCATGGCAGCGCTTTTCCCCATCCATCCCGCAATGAACTTCAACAACAGAAGCAATAGGTTCACCACACTCCCTACTATGGTTACTTTGTATATATTCTGTTCTCTATCTTTTTGGTCCATTTTCAAATATTTAAAAAGGCAAACAATAATATAACTTTACCACATTAGTGGAACAGATAGTTTTATCTCTTTTGCAAAATCATCATCCACTGCCTCCATGTCATTTGACACTATGATTACATTTCCTTTACGTTTCGTATCTTTGAAGACACGATAATAGTTATCGTCACCTACCCATACTGTAAAAGGCTCTATAGCCATTTTCCACTTTCCATCACGAAATACATACAACTTGTACGAACACCATGTGCTGTAGGCAAATGGTATCGTTCCTAAATAGTCTCTGTTTCCACCATCCAGCTTTCCGACATTTATCAACTCCACTCCCGAATAACTGTTATCCCACGCCAGACCTCCTATTGCCGGATTGTCACTTTTCAATATGGCTTTCGAGATATAGAATCCTTCACTGTCTTTCTTTCCCTCTACCCATACAGACTCTTTTTTGCCATCACCGTCAAAATCACCCGTAATAGCTGAAGGTGGTACTTTTACTTTTCTCTTTTGCACATTTCTATCTGTCACTTCATCACTCTCTTTTGTAATCTTCCATTGCCCATAAATCTTACTGAACACGAGATAACTTGGATAATCCTTACCATTACCATTTTGTAAGCAATGCTTAACGAAATACACCTTCAAGTCACCCGAATCCAATCTTGTTACAGTAGGAGTACCTTTAACATATTGTGCAAAATCCGGATGTTTGGCAAACAGACTTTTTCTGTTTTCTATTACATTGTCCACACTCATCTCTGCTGTGTAAAAGAAAACAGTAGGTGCAAATAGCTGACTCTGCACTTCATAATCGCTCTCGTTTATAGCCTTGTCCCATTCTTTCAACAACGACAGAACAATTTCCTCATCACTCATTCTTTCCACAGAAGCAGAATCATTTGCCTCATTGGAAGACTTGGTTTTAAATTCATTACACGAATTGAAGACAATCATCATAGCTATACAAATAATAACTGGAAGCGATAACTTATTATTCATTCGTAGTACCATATTTATTAGTTTTATAATTTATAATTCCAAACGTAAGCACAAAGTTAATGGAAAAGTTTTGAAAACAATTATGTCAGCATTAAAAAACTATATTAAACATACGATACCAACATCTGTGCAAGATGCAGGATGACTATCACTACATAAAATGGAACAAATTGTAACATATCCTAAAATCAACAACTAATATTGATGCTGACTAATTTTGCAGTTCGCTTCTCCATCAGACGATAGTCTTGCCACTACAGACGTGATTATGCATGGGTTATGCCCAGCTTCCCCTTACCCCGTCAAGCATTACAGGGGCTTTATGCTGTCGTTTACCCGCGAATTCGGTTTCTTAGCCGTCAGTGAATGCAAAAGGGTTCTGATATGATTTGTTGTCCGTGCAGATATTCAGCTGATAGTGCCTTGCCGTCCTTATCCATTTGGCTGGCACGCTGATGAACTTGAATACAAAGGCTTTGATGCGTCTGGTCTTCTTTAGCCCGAAGGCTTTTGCGTCTATCCTGTCCATGAGGAACTTATAAAAAAGTTAAACTAAAGTGCTGAGGAATTTAGGCATATGTCTTTTAATCCACATAATTCAACACTTCAATAATCTATATGCAATAAAATAGCAAATAAATTGCGTCTAAGCGTTTTTATATCAAGAAAAAGTCGTAAATTTGCAGAGCAGGAAAGATGCCTAAAATCCGTTAGAAACAAAATAAACGGCATTATGGCTGATTTCCAGAACAAGAATGGATGGCACATAAATTACCCACCTTTGTTCCACCATCATAATTCAAACTTTAAAGACCACTTCACCATTCTTTCAGAATAATGTATCGGTAAGAGTGGCATAATAAATTGGAAAACTATAAATATATAACTACATATAATGGACGAAAATCAGACTATTGATCAGGACAGGATTCTGAAAATAAACATCGAGGAGGAGATGAAAAGCTCCTATATCGACTATTCTATGTCGGTAATTGTAGCGCGTGCCCTCCCTGATGTGCGTGACGGTTTCAAACCTGTGCACAGACGCATCCTATATGGTATGCTCGGCATAGGAAATACAAGTAGCAACCCATATAAGAAATGTGCGCGTGTCGTAGGAGAGGTGCTTGGTAAGTACCACCCACATGGTGACTCATCGGTTTATGGAGCACTTGTGCGCATGGGACAGGAATGGAACATGCGCTACAAACTTGTAGATGGACAGGGTAACTTCGGCTCTGTGGATGGAGACTCAGCAGCTGCCATGCGTTACACAGAGTGCCGCCTTTCAAAGATGGGCGAACACATCATGGACGATTTGGAGAAAGATACCGTCATAATGACCAACAACTTTGACGATACTTTGCAGGAACCAAGTGTTATGCCTACAAAGATACCTAATCTTCTTGTCAACGGAGGTAATGGTATCGCCGTGGGTATGGCTACAAATATTCCTACCCACAACCTTTCTGAGGTCATAGACGGATGCTGCGCATACATCGACAATCCAGATATGACTACTGAGGATATAATGAAATATATCCCGGCACCTGACTTCCCAACTGGTGCATACATCTATGGACTGCATGGTGTGAAGGATGCATATGAGACAGGACGCGGAAGAGTGGTAATAAGGGCTAAGGCTGAGATAGAAAGCGGTGAGAGTCACGACAAGATTGTGGTGACAGAGATACCATACGGAGTAAACAAACAGCAGCTCATAGAATACATAGCTGAACTCGTAAAAGAAGGCAAGATTGACGGTATTGCCAATGTTAACGACGAGACGGGACGACAGGGTATGAGAATTGTTGTTGACGTTAAAAGAGATGCCAACGCAAATGTCATACTCAACAAACTGTTCAAGATGACAGCACTGCAAAGTTCCTTCTCAGTCAATTGTATCGCTCTGGTGCCTAATCCTGCCAACCCTTTGCAGCTGCGTCCTAAACTGCTGAACCTAAAAGAATGCATTGGCTATTTTGTTGAACATAGGCATGATGTCACCATAAGACGTACTAAATTCGACCTGAAGAAAGCACAAGACAGAGCTCATATATTGGAAGGACTTATCATAGCCTGCGACAACATCGACGAGGTTGTACACATTATACGTGGCAGCAAGACACCATCAGATGCACAGCGCAATCTTGAAAAACGTTTCGAGCTTGATGAGATACAGTCAAAGGCTATCGTAGATATGCGACTGTCACAACTGACTGGTCTGCGCATGGATCAATTGCATGCTGAGTATGAGGAACTGGAGCGACAGATTGCCTATCTGCAAAGTATCCTTGACGACCCAGAACTGTGCAAGAAGGTTATGAAAGACGACCTGCAAGAGGTGAAAGAAAAATATGGCGACGAAAGACGCACAGAGATTATACCCGATGAACATGAATTCAATGCCGAGGACTTCTATCCTAACGACCCCGTAGTGATAACCATAAGTCATCTGGGATATATCAAACGCACACCACTCAGCGACTTCCGCGAGCAGGCAAGAGGCGGAGTAGGTGCAAAAGGCGCACGTACAAGAGACAACGATTTTACAGAATACATCTATCCCGCAACAATGCACCAGACCATGCTCTTCTTTACAAAGAGAGGAAGGTGCTACTGGCTCAAATGCTATGAGATACCTGAAGGTGAACGTTCATCAAAAGGCAGAGCTATACAAAATATGCTCAACATCGAACCTGGCGACTCCGTTAATGCATGTCTCAGACTCAGAGGACTCAATGACGAGGAATTCCTAAACTCTCACTACGTTATATTCGCGACACGACAGGGAGTGGTCAAGAAGACATGCCTGAAACATTATTCAAGACCAAGGGCTAACGGTGTTATAGCCATCAATATCAACGATGGCGACGAGGTTGTTGATGTAAGACTCACTAACGGACACAACGAACTTATACTTGCCAACCGCAACGGAAGAGCATGCCGATTCGACGAGAATACCGTACGCACAATGGGACGTGTTTCCACTGGTGTTAGGGGTATGCGCCTTGACAACGATGACGACGAGGTAGTAGGAATGATTGTTGTCAACGATGCTGAGAACGAAAATGTAATGGTAGTTAGCGAGAATGGATACGGCAAACGCTCAGAGGTGGAGGACTATAGAAAGACCAACCGCGGTGGAAAGGGTGTCAAGACACTTAATATCACAGAGAAAACGGGTAGGGTAGTGGCTATAAAGAATGTCACTGACAAAAATGACCTCATGATAATAAACAAGAGCGGCATAGTCATAAGGCTCGCCGTATCGGAATGCCGCATCATGGGAAGGGCTACTCAGGGTGTAAGACTCATAAACCTTGCCAAGAAGAATGATGTCATTGCAAGCGTATGCAAAGTGATGGGAAGTGAACTTGAGAATCAGGTAAAGAACGGAGAATGGAACAATAACACTTCAGAAACTGATAGCGAACCCACCATCATTACTGACACAACCGAGATAACGGATGTGGAAAGTACTCCTGAGATGTAACAGCTTACATAACTTGTTGACTTGTCAACTTATAAACTATGAGCAAGTTTGAAACATTCAAAACTTAAGTTACTTTATATAAAAACTAAATAACCGTATTATGAAAAAATTATTTATTGCGGCTCTGATGATGGTAAGTACATCAGCAGCCTTCGCTGGAGACAGCGAACCTCTAAAGGCTATTATGAAAGCCAAGGATTACACAGAGGCAGAGCAACTCTTGAAAAGCTCTCTGGCAAACCTCGCCAGCAACGAGGAAAAAGCAAAGGCATACAACAAACTCATGGAGCTTGCCCTTGCCAAGGTAGATGCAGAGCAGGCTGTGCAGATTGAAAATGAAACTAACAAACAGATGGGTAAGGAAGGTAACAAACCCGTTGACGAGGAAGGTCTATATAAGGCAATCTGCAACGCTATCGATGCTGCCGTCGAGTGCGACAAGTATGACAAGATGCCTAACGAGAAAGGCAAGACAAAACAGAAATTTGCAGCCAACGGACAGAGACTCTACAACCTGCGCGGACAACTCATCAATGGTGGTATCTATTTCCAGAATATAAAAGATGATGCAAATGCATACAAATATCTGGCTTCATACGTTGATTCTTACGACTATCCTCTCTTTGATGGTGTTAAAGCCGAAGACCAGAATCTTGGAAACATAGCATATTATGCATCAATCTATGCTTATCAGAACAAAGAGTTTGCCAAGGCTGAAAACTATGTAGTAAAGGCTATTTCTGATCCTGAGCGCAGCGCAGAGGCAAAGGCATTGCAGTTGCAGATTCTACAGGCTCAGCTCAAAACACACGAGGATTCTCTTAACTATGTCAAGAAACTTGAGGGACTTCTCGTAGCCGACAGTAACAACGAGGCTGTATTTATAAACTTAGCTAACATGTATAGTCTCATCGGACAGACTGAAAAAGCTGACAAGATGATTGCTGACAAACTCGCTGCTGACCCTAACAACTACTCAGCACTCACCATGAAAGGACAGGTGGCAAGCCAGCGTAAAGACTACGACACAGCTATTGAGGCTCTTGAGAAAGCTCTTCCACAGGCTAAGGATGATGATACAAGAATCATACTAAACTCAGCTATCGGACAATGCTATTTCTACAAGGCACAGGATAAGGTAAACGCTGTAAAGGGTGTACTAACACCAGCAGCTAAACAGCAGTTCGATGCTGTTTATCAGAAAGCTATCGATTATCTTGAGGCTGCAAAGGCACTTGATGTCACAAAGGCACAAAAGAGCAGCTGGGCTTACCCTCTCTACGGATGCTATTATTTCGTGAAGGGTGCAGATGCTCCTGAGACTTCAGAGGCTGCCGCCGTAGCTGGTGTAGCTCAGTAAATAATGCTGTGAGCCAAAATATAAAACATTCATACAAAAATGGCTCTTTACGCTCCCTATGGGGAGTAGATAATAAGGAGGTTTCCACTTCTCCTTCTCATGGCAGGAGGATGAAGCGGAGACTTCTTTTATTGTTCGTCTTATTGACAGCTACCATCGGCATGGCTCAAGAAAAAGAAATGAATATCAAAGCCGAGGAAATAAGCTATCAGGCAGACATTTATTAGTTGTTCTGGTCATTGACAAATTCAAGCAAGAAGAATAGCAACTTGTTGACTTGCCAACTCGTTAACTTAGAGCGAGTGTTTAAACTTGCAAACTTGAGTTAGTAACCAAAACAAAATGGATAGAATGATTGAAAAATATACATATTACACCTTTCTTGCCATTCTCACTACTGCTGCCATGTTCTTTGCTCCAATAGAAGTACAAGCACAGAAAAAGCAGATTGCACAGGCAAAAGAAAAAATTAAGGCGAAAAAGGATGTGGCACAGGCGGAAAACTCAATGAGAGTGTTGCTTGCCGACTCTGCCTATGCAACTAACGAGAAAGTATGGCTAACCATGATTGCTGCTGAGAACACACTTTACGATATGGGAAACGAAAATCTTTATCTTAAACAGCAGATAGACACAACAGCATGGCTTCAAGCAACTATGAGATTGTTCCAAGACATGGAACGTTTTGATTCCATTGATGCCTTACCAGACAAAAAGGGAAGAGTACAACCCAAACACAGGGAAAAACATACTGAAAGACTTAACACAATTAGACCGAACTTGTATTTCGGTGGAACATACTTTCTTGCCAAAGGTAATTACTCTGAGTCGCTCAGATTCTATAACAAGTATATAGACTGCGACACCATTGCCATGCTCAGAAAATACAAATATTCCGAAAAAGACAGCATAATGATACAAGCAGCATACTGGGCAATGTATGCTGCCACTAAATGTGGAGAATACAAGAAAGCACTAACATACAGAGAAATGGCTGAAAGAGATTCAACACACTTGAATTTTATTTTGCAATATATCTCTGAATGCTACTCGCAATTGAAAGATACAGAGAATTACGTTAATACACTCAGAGAAGGATTTACAAGGTATCCTTCCTTCCCTTTCTTCTATCCAAGACTCATAGAATACTATCAGAACTGCAATATGAACGACAGTGCTATGGCTGTTACAGACAAGGCACTCAAAACAGACTCTACAAACATAAATTTCATGCTTACCAAAAGCACTCTGTTGTTGAACAGAGGTGATTATGCAGAAAGCCTTTATTATTGTTATAATATTTTACAAAAAGACTCTACAGTGGCTGATACGTATTATAACATTGGACTAATATATTTCAATCAGGCTATTGAAATTGACAAAGTAAGACAAACATCAGCGGCAAAGAAACGACAAATGGAAAATCTATACAGGCAAAGCCTGCCATATCTTGAAAAATACAGGGCTATGGCTCCTGAAAAGAAACAAAGATGGATGTCGCCTCTTTATACTATTTATCTTAATCTTAACATGGGTAAGGAATTTGACGAAATAGACAAACTTATAAATGAATACAGAAGAAATAATAAATAAACTCGGATTCGAGAGTACAAACGCAATGCAGGACGAGGTGGCCGACTGCATATTACATAGTGACAAGGATGTAGTAGTCCTTTCACCAACGGGAAGTGGAAAGACTCTTGCTTTCTTATTGCCACTGGCACAGAGAATAAACACTACTGACGATAATATTCAGGCTATAGTGATAGTACCAGGTAGAGAACTGGCAATGCAGTCTGCAGCAGTAGCTGAAAAGATGGGATGTGGCATAAGGGCTATGAGTGTATATGGTGGGAATATAACCATGGAAGAACACCGGGAGATAAAAAGGAAAAAACCACATATTCTTTTTGCTACTCCAGGACGACTTAACGACCATCTTGATAAAGAAAACATAAATGCCCAATATGTTTCGTGGCTCATCATAGACGAATTTGACAAATGTCTTGACATGGGTTTTGAGAAGGAAATGGAGAAGGCAGTAGAAACACTATCTTATGTAAAAAGACGAATTTTGCTGTCAGCTACAAAATCTGACTCCATACCTGGCTATGTCAGAATGGGAAGAACCATAATAGTGGATTATTCCTCTGATGACGACAATACTCCAGAAAGAGTAGGAATATTCACTGTGAAAAGCAAAGACAAGGACAAACTTGTTACGTTAAGACGACTGCTACTTGATTGTGGGCAACAAAGCAGTATAGTATTCCTAAACTATAGGGACGCTGTAGAACGTACAGGACTGTATCTAAAAGAACAAGGATTCAGCGTATCAATATTCCACGGTGGACTCGACCAGAAGCAAAGAGAAGAAGCTCTCTACCTCTTTGCCAACGGAAGCAGCAATATTCTTGTGAGTACCGACCTCTCAAGTAGAGGAATTGACATTCCCGGAATACAGAATATCATACACTATCATTTGCCTGAAACAAGAGAGAGCTACATTCACAGAATAGGCAGAACGGCAAGATGGGATGCTGAAGGAACAACTTTCTTCATAATATCACCAGAAGAAAATATTCCTGAATATGTTGAACATTCTGAAGAATACTTAATATCAGAAAACACCAGCAAACCTCCACTGCCTCTTATGACAACCATATACATAGGAAAGGGCAAAAAAGACAAAATAAGCCGTGGAGACATACTTGGTTTTCTGTGCAGAAAAGGTGGAATGACTTCTGAAGAAATAGGAAGAATAGATGTTTATGAAAGATATTCCTATGTAGCTGTCAGAAGGGATAAAGCCAACAGTATGCTGAAAAGAATAAAGGGAGAGAAAATTAAAGGACTACGTACTATATACAATTTTTTTGCACCAAGAACTGAGGACAGCAATACATAAATGCTTTTATGCTCCAATAATTTGGAAATTTCAAATAAAAACATTACTTTCGCAAACGGAAACATCTATATAATTTAAAATAACTATACTTATGAAAAAGTACAATTTCAACGCAGGACCATCGATGCTTCCACGTGAGGTAATCGAAAACACAGCAAAGCAGATTCTCGACTTCAATGGTTCGGGATTGTCCCTTATGGAAATAAGCCACCGTGCAAAAGATTTCCAGCCAGTTGTTGACGAGGCAGTAGCTCTCATAAAGGATTTACTCCAGATACCTGATGGATATTCTGTAATATTCCTTGGTGGAGGTGCTTCTTTGCAGTTCTGCCAGGTACCATGCAACTTCCTTATAAAGAAAGCCGCATATCTAAACACTGGAACATGGGCAAAGAAAGCATTAAAGGAGGCTAAGCATTTTGGAGAGACAGTAGAGGTAGCATCGTCAGCAGATGCTAACTACAGCTACATACCAAAGGGATGGGATTGTCCTACTGATGTTGACTATCTGCACATAACAACTAACAATACCATCTACGGTACAGAAATAAGAAAAGACCTTGACGTGCCTGTAAGGCTCATTGCAGACATGTCGTCCGACATATTCAGCCGTCCGGTTGATGTTGCTAAATATGACTGCATATATGGTGGAGCACAGAAAAACCTTGCCATGGCAGGTGTAACTCTCATCATCCTCAAGGACGAGTGTCTTGGAAAAGCACCAAGAGATATACCTACAATGCTTGACTATCGCACTCATGTTGAGAAAGGTTCCATGTTCAACACTCCTCCTGTCGTTCCTATCTACTCAGCTCTTGAAACCTTGAGATGGATAAAGAAGAATGGTGGAGTAGAGGCTATGGACAAACTGGCAAAACAAAGAGCTGACATTCTATATTCTGAAATAGATAGGAACAAACTGTTCCGTGGTACTGTCAATGAGGAAGATCGCTCACTTATGAACATATGTTTCGTTATGAATCCTGAATATGCAGAACTGGAGAAACCATTCTTTGAATATGCTACATCACTTGGCATGGTTGGTATAAAAGGTCACCGTTCTGTTGGAGGATTCAGGGCAAGCTGCTACAACGCACAAACCATAGAGGGTGTTAATGCTCTTGTCAACGCTATGAAAGAGTTCGAAAAAAACAACTAAGAAAGTAAATTATTGAAATGAAAGTATTAATAGCAACCGAGAAACCATTCGCAGCTGCAGCAGTGAATGGCATTAAGGAAGAAATAGAAGGTGCAGGACATGAACTTGCACTTCTTGAGAAATATACAGAAAAAAGTCAACTTCTGGATGCCGTAAAGGATGCTGATGCTCTAATTATACGTTCAGATAAAGTAGATGCTGAAGTTCTGGAAGCAGCAAAGAATCTTAAAATTGTAGTAAGAGCTGGAGCTGGATACGACAACATAGACCTTGAGGCTGCAACAGCACATAATGTTGTGGCTGAAAACACACCAGGACAAAACTCTAACGCTGTAGCTGAACTTGTCTTTGGCATGCTGGTATATGCTGTCAGAAACTTCTATAACGGCAAGGCTGGTACTGAATTAAAGGGTAAAAAGCTTGGTATCCTCGCTTTCGGTAACGTAGGTCGAAACGTAGCACGCATAGCAGCAGGATTCGGTATGGATGTATATGCATACGATGCTTTCTGTCCAAAAGAAATAATAGAGGCAGCTGGTGTGAAGGCTGTTGACTCTCAGGATGCTCTCTTCGAACAATGTGACGTTGTTTCCCTACATATACCTGCCACAGCCGAAACAAAGCAAAGCATCAACGCTGCACTTGTTGGAAAAATGCGCAAAGGAGGTATAGTAGTAAACACTGCACGCAAGGAAGTAATCAACGAACCTGAGCTGTTAAGTCTTATGTCAGAGCGTGTTGACTTGAAATACATCACAGACATCAAGCCTGATGCAGATGAAGAATTCAGTAAGTTCGAAGGCAGATATTTCAGTACACCAAAGAAGATGGGAGCTCAGACTGCAGAAGCTAACATAAATGCAGGTATAGCGGCTGCACGCCAAATTAACGCTTTCTTTAAAGATGGATGCACTAAGTTCCAAGTTAACAAGTAAGAAAGAATATTTATCTCATATTACTTTTAACTTATCTTTTTGAAATTTGCAAGCATATAATAGTCCATAAAAGATGCTTTCAATGCAAAGCTTTGCGTTCCCACATGCAAAGCTTTGCGTTCCCACATGCAAAGCTTTGCGTTCCCACATGCAAAGCTTTGCTTTTACCAGTGCAATGCTTTGCATGAAATAAGAAAACTATTCTTTATTAATAATATAACTTTCTCATTATTTAATACCAAAACATAAACGTAAGATTCTTAGTGGGCATTTTTTCACTATCTTTGTCACTAATAATGGCATGAAAATGCCAAATGAAAGATTTAATAAATAAAATACTAATAATATATTCTCATTATAGAATAGTTTTTTCCATAGCACTAATTCTACGAAAGCCTGGAATATGAATGACATCAGGTAAATCTGGTATATATTGTTTCCTATAAAGGAGAAGTCAATATTTATGCGTTTTGACAATAGAATAGATAATGATATCATTAACAGTATGCCAAATATTGATGCCATGAAAATATAATCTAAATTATATGAAACTACATATATAACTAACAGAACTGCAAGAGACAATATGTTGTCTATATATTTGAATAATGAGTATCTGAAGAATGCTATACCAAAGAAGAAATATACGAAATATAGGTTAATGTTGGATATGTTGAAACAGTTGTATGTGAACAACTCACCAAAATCCATGAAGTATATTACAATACCTACGAGCATGGTTGCTGCCATCACAATATTGTTCTTACAAGCATACTTGTAAAGCGGATATAACAGCATCAATGTCATGAGAGTGGCAAGAAACCACAATGGAGCTGAAGGATGGTTGGGATATATTACAAAAGACTCAATATAGTAATCCAAAGATATGTCTATTGGTGTCTTCACAAAATTGTTAAGCACCGCTTTTACAACGAAATATACATTAACGAAAAATATAAAAGGAATTGCTATCCTTATAATTTTATCCTTATATAAGTCCAATGTAATCCAATTTCGGCTTAATCTGCTTACATACAATAAACCGCCTGATATGAAGATAAACAAAGGCATCCTTATAGGATTAAAAGGATAGCAAATTAAATTGCATATTTCATGATTCTCACCTGTTGATAAATCAATCAATTGAATATGAAACATCACTACCAATATTATATTGATAGTACGTAGTAATGTCAACCATTGTATATTGGTATTCATTTTATTTGTAAAATAGCTATCTTTTCTTCTAGTTCATGACAATCTGAGCATTCTCTCAATTGGCTTCACAGCCTGTTCTCTTATGTCTGGATCTATTTCTACTGTAGGATATTCATACTTCAAAGTATTGTATATCTTTTCCAAAGTATTTAGTTTCATGTATTCACATTCATTGCATGAACATCCTACACCTCCCTCTGTAACCTCAGGAGGAACAGGTATGAATGTCTTGTCAGGACACGAACGTTGCATTTCATGTAATATTCCTGACTCAGTAGCCACAATATATTCCTTATTGCTGTGTTCCTGAGCGTATTTAAGCATTGTGGCTGTGCTTCCTTTAACATCCGCCAATGAAAGAACAGGTGCCTTACATTCCAAATGTGCCATTACTACTGCATCTGGGTACTCTTTCTTTAAACGTACAATCTCGTCAACAGAAAACTTCTCATGCACATGGCATCCACCATTCCATAAAAGCATATTCCTTCCTGTCACGCTGTTTATATAGTTTCCAAGGTTATAATCAGGTCCAAATATTAATTTTGCATCCTGTGGGAAGGAATCTATCACCTTCTTAGCGTTTCCACTTGTCACTACAACATCAGTAAGAGCCTTTACGGCAGCTGTAGTGTTCACATAACTCACAACTTCATATCCAGGGTGTTCTTCCTTGAATTTCTTTAAGTCATCAGCTTTACATGAATCAGCAAGCGAACATCCTGCGTTTACATCAGGACAAAGTACTTTTTTCTCTGGTGATAGTATCTTGCAAGTCTCAGCCATGAAGTGCACACCGCACATGACCATTATTTTTGCTTCTGACTTGGCTGCCATGCGTGCAAGAGCCAAAGAGTCACCTACAAAGTCTGCTATATCCTGTATCTCTCCTCTTGTATAGTAATGGGCAAGGATTATGGCATCCTTTTCCTCACACATTTTTCTTATTTCTCTTTTCAAATCAACAGAGTCAGGTATCTTCTCATCAACGTATCCTTTATCCTTCCATTCTTGTTTTTCCATCATACATTTATATTTTATTGTTTTTTATTTTTTAAAGAAAAAAAGAAAATGGGTAGTATGATATCCTGTTGATAAGTTCAAAACTTTCTTTATATTTTCTTGCATGAGAATTTATAAATATATTATGTTTAGTTATCAACAACAATCATTAATAGTTTATGTCTGAATGTCAGAACTTAAAGCTATTTATCCACAATTCCAATTTTTAATTGCAAAGTTAATAAGTTTATATCTTTTTCAGTTATAAAATAGTTGAAAAATCATTTTTATCTCATTAATAAAAGGTGTTTTATTCACACTTTTAGTTGTTGTATGTAATAGGTGTTTATAATGTAGTATATTGTTATTTATTTATCAACATTGTTTTGAACATATTTATCCACAATACCAAGTATGTATTTTCTGAATGGTTTGCAATGATAGAGTATCCATGTCATGGAAGTTGACAAAAGCATTACCACCATGAATGTGAATGGCATAAAGTAGTAATGTATATCTGTGATGCCATGCATGATGAATGATGATATTCTCGGTACACCTCCGCATATAAAATAGAATACTAAAGAGTGTTTTCCTATCCATTTAATATATCTGCATGGCAGTGTGCCAAGTATTCCGTGTGCCATTTTACAACAACCTATAATGATGAAACACCATATAAGGGTATCAAGAATTAAAAGAAGGTAGTTGTCTATGTTTATTGTGTATAATGTCATTTTTATATCATTGCCTATTTCTATGTATTTCAATACAAACAACACAGCACCTAATACTACATAAGTTATTTTTGGAATGTTGTTGATATGTTTCTCAAATCTGCGATATATATGACCACATAACATGAAGAAAATTGTTATGGCTGACACATTGGCAATTGATGTTACATCAATTTCAGCGTTGCTGTTGACGAAACTCATTATAATGAGGAAGGGTAGGGAACATGCTGTTATAGTAACCCATAGCTTTCTGATGCTGCATACCATAACTATATATAAATGACATAATATAAGTGAGGAAACAAACCATGATGCCTTTCCTGTAAGAACACTTATAAACATATTGCTAAAGGAAAAGTCATGCTGAAGTGATGTCTTTATAAAATATATTATAGGAACTATACATAAATATGGTATGAGGAGTTTTCTTAAAGTATTGTAAATACCCTTTCTTATGTAAATATTATTTCTATATGGAAAGAATAGATATCCTGAAATAAAGAAGAAACCTATGAGAGAATTCTCAACATATAATGAATATGGAATAACTAAATGTCCTATATAGTAATATTCTGTGTGAAACCATAGAATCATCATCATGAATAATCCACGGCAAAAATCAATCCATTCTATCCTTTGCATATTATACGTTCCCTTACTTACTAAACTTGAATGATCTTTGTTTTATATTTTGCAAAAATACAATTATTATCAAAAATAATTGTTAGGATGACAATAAAAGCTTCTATAAAAATACTAATTATAGTCATTGTTTAAAAAATAATGTGTAAATTTGCCTTTGTTGAAAAATTAAAATACTTATGGACAAGATAGCTGTTCTCATACCATGTTACAACGAAGAAAAAACAATAGGTAAAGTAATAGATGACTTCAAGACTGCTTTGCCAGAAGCTGTTGTTTATGTCTATGACAATAATTCAACTGACAAAACCTCTGACGTAGCAGAGGAACATGGTGCGGTTGTGAGAAAAGAATACAGACAGGGAAAAGGTAATGTAGTGAAGACTATGTTCAGGGATATAGATGCTGAATGTTATATAATGATAGATGGTGATGATACTTATCCAGCTGACAAAGCTAAAGATATGTGTTCTGCCGTCATGGAAGAAGGTGTTGACATGGTTATAGGCGACAGACTGTCAGCAACATATTTTATTGAGAATGACAGAAGATTCCACAATTTCGGCAATAGGTTTGTTAGAAGTCTCATAAACAACATTTTCAACAGTGATGTAAAAGACATAATGACTGGTTACAGAGCTTTCAGCAGAATGTTTGTAAAGAATATTCCTATATTGGCTAATGGTTTTGAAATAGAGACTGAAATGACAATTCATGCCCTTGACAAGAACTATATTATAAAAGAAATTCCTATTGATTATCGTAGGCGTCCAGAAGGAAGTTTTTCAAAACTTGACACAATAAGTGATGGTTACAAAGTAGTGAAAACAGTATTCCAACTGTTCAGAGACTATAAACCATATATATTCTTCACATCCATCAGTGTGGTTCTCGGTGTGATAGCAGTTCTTTTCATGTTGCCTGTAATAATAGAGTACTGGCATACGGGACTTGTACCACGTTTTCCAACCCTAATAGTGTGCTGTTTTGTAATGCTTCTTGCAATATTGTTGTTCATAAGTGGAGTTATTCTCGAGGTTATGACTAAGAAACACAGACAGCTTTATGAACTTCTTGTTATACGTAAAAGAAAAAGTGAGTAGGCAAATACTGATATGACAGCCAGTCTCCATACAAACCAGCAATGTATGACAGAATGGTTTCTAATCAGGATAAACCATACTACCGGCAACAATGCTATTAAAAGCAAGTAATAGTCTCTCTTGAAGGCAATCTTATTTTTTATGTACATCCATATATTCAGTAATAAGAATATTGCCAGACATGCTGCAATAGTTATCAGCAGTTTTGTCCTGGCAAAGAGGAAATGCGCTATTCCCATGAAAGACATGTCAAAATTACCATACGTAGTGGATGTGCGTACAGCTACCTGATGAATAGCCTTGTCTATGTCATATCCTATTAATATATATGCCAAAATCCATTTCATTATCCATATTCCAGCATAGCCAATAAGCCATGATAAAGAGCAAACCATCAAGATCTTAAACACATTGTCTTGTCTTGAATTATTGTTGATGAGAAACAATAATGGTATGCAGAGTGTCACAAGAGGAGTAGTTAAGAGGTCTGTAAAACTTGTGAATCCTCCAACAAGGAGAAACAATGTCGAAATATTTCTTCTGTCGTAAGGATTGATTTTCGAGAAAAGAATGTATAGCGTTGCTGCAAATGCAGTATAGAATGTGTTGGAAAACTGCATGGACAATGGAACCATCCAGAAGTTAATGAATATAAGTGAAAGGATAAAAGCTGTCAATGTATATGTTTTCCTTTGCCTAATACTCATCCATATTATTCCGCCAAGCATCATGGAAAGCAAGACATAATTTATTATTCTTATACCATTATAGTCGGTAAACGTAAGAAGTGGTCGCAGAAAGAGAAGATATCCATGCCAATAACGAGCATATATTCTTTTCTGATGTGTGAAGTCAGAATTTCCTACGTCTTCAATACCTTGCGTGATAGACGAAAGATTTTCTCTCAAATAGAAATTGTTTTCCGTCACACTTCTGATAGCTTCTTTCTCATCAATACTGAGGGCTATGTTTATCATTAAAGCATCTGTGAAATTGTCGAGTCTAAAAAAGAAGACGCCACCTATTCTGTGTTTAAGTCCTTCTTTCTCCAATGTCTTTGCAGATGAAATGGCATTTTCCTTAATAAACTCTCTTGGAATCATACCACTCAATAGCAGCAGTATGGAGAAAGCTGCTACCATGAGTATTAATATCTTTGAAAGATGTTTAATGGTATTAACCATAAAGCAAATATAGTAGTTATCAATTTATTAAACTTTCGCAAGTTAAAACTTGCTCATAGGAGTTTCCTTGAGCTTTGCGAAAAAACAAGTTGACAAGTCAACAAGTAATTATTGTTCTGGTCATTGACAAATTCAAAAATGAAGAGTAGCAACTTGTTGACTTGTCAACTTGTTAATTTACAGCATGTCGAAGACATGCGAAACTTAAGTCAATTTACAATTGCAATCTTGCACACGCAGCCCTTGCCTCCGTTTTCAGTGGCTGCTATAATCATATATACTCCACTTGCAACACGCTTACCGTTAAGGTCGTTGCAATCCCATGTGAATGTTCCACCATTGCTTCTGCCCTGAGCTACAAGTACACCGTTTGTAGTAACTACCTTTACGTCTGAATTGTAAGTAAGACCTTTAACAGTTACAAGACCATTGTAATATGGTTTTACAGGATTTGGGTATGCATATACATTATCCTTTGATATATCCATGGAAGGGTCTGTGCCATCGCTCATAAAAGAGCATAATCCTTTGTCTGTTCCTATGAATACCTCTCCTGTAGCACCATCTACGGCAATGCTTTCTATGGTGTTTGACAATAACATGCTGTTTTCCTTGGTGAAATGAAGCTCCTCTGTCATGTTGTCGCGACTAATTAAATACACGCCCTGCTTGTCTGTTCCAATCCATTTTCTTCCACCACCGTCAATGGCTATGCATTTTATATTGACACCAGAAAGGAGATAGTCGGCAAGGTTAGTACCATCGTTGCGTGGAATCTTTATTTGGTTGAATACAACATTAGATGGGTCTTCGCCTATATTTTCCTTCTCCAACACAAATGGTCCGGCTGTACTTCCAATCCAAATATTTCCATCCTTGTCTTCTGCCAGACAATCAATGTCGGAAAGAGATATTGTTGAGCCATCTTCATTTATGAAAGTGTTGTATTTTATAATTGCATCGGTTGATGGCTGATAGCAGAATATAGCAAGTTCAAGATAATGGCTGTTGATGAACCACATAAGATTGTAGTCGCTGTCGAAGATGGTGCTTTTCAGCGAGCGCATAGGTGAATTGTCACTATGTTTTGTAGCTGACTTATTGTAGCTTTCCCACTTTTTGTCGGATGTGTATTTAATAATGGATTTGTTATCTACAAGTGAATTGAGCAACCAGAGGTTTCCTGTATTGTCGAAACACAGTCCGTTTACAATGTCATATTCTTTAGAGTTGTATGGCGACTCAATGATACTGTTTTCATTGGAGTAGTGGTTTATGAAAAGTCCGTTTTTAAATTCATATAGTCCTGTTCTTCCACCTGCAAATACATGTTCCTTGTCCAAAGGGTCAACATCGATGCTGTTAAGGTCAACATATTCCACACCTGTTTTTGCCTTCAGGTTGTCTTCATATATTTGCCATTCACCTTTGTCGAGCACTTGAACACATCCAGGTCGGTAGGTTTCTATTTCTCCTGCTTCGAAAGCTCCACCAACAGAATATAGTCTGTCGTATTTGAATTTCATGTTCCAGAAATGATTGTATTTAGGACCATCAGGACAGATGTCGGTGGCTATGATTGTTTTGTTGTTGTCATTATCTAATTTGTAACATTGCAGTTTACCATCTTTTTGGTTGCTCCAGTAGCAATTGTTTGAATTATCATATGCTATGTATTCTTTATATCCATTGGCTGTACTTGTCGTAATATCGTTGCTGTCACTGAACGATACATTGTCTGAAGTATATCTCCAGTTTCCTTTATCCAATAGGTTGTCAGTTGTTTTCCCTGCGAGGATTCCATCTGCTGTTTTTGCATATATGGTATTACCTATTATGGCACAGTCAGCGACATTGGTCTTCAGGTTGTATGAGTCGCTTATTTCGCAGTCTTTCATATTCAGTTTTATTATTCCGAATCCAGTGCTTATATAAGCGTAGTTGCCATTGATGGTGATATTGTTTATGTTCTTGTCTTCTGTCATTGACTTGTTGTAGTAGTCACAGATATTTGTAATGTCCCCGTTATTGTCAAGGATGTCGAAATTATAATTGCTATATATAATTAGAAGTCTTTTGACATTATTGTTCCAGACAATGAAAGATATGTCAGTGTCGTTAAGATAATTGGTTTTGTTGTATGCGGTAACGCTTTTGTCATCTACATTGTATGAGAAGAGTGAATTACTGCTGAGAACATACACCATCTTTCCAGCAGGTTCAATGTCGGTTATGTTACTATATGCAAGATATGCGTTCCAATCTCCAACAGCTGCATTTACAGGAATGGAGAGACACAGCATGATGTATAGGATAAGTTTTCTCATATTACCTTAATGGTTTAAAGTGTCCCAAAGTATAATAGTTTATATATATTAAACAGAATTAGTTTTGGTTTATTGCCTGTAAGATTGTTTTTTATGACATTGCCAAATGTTATATATATGGCATAAAGGATTGGTGTGAGATGATATTTCCTAAAAATGTCATAATAATGGAGTAGGGTAGAGTATTCTTTCAGTTCGTCTTCAAACTCCTTGAGGGTGTGCATGGCCTCTTCAGTCTTTGCCATGAAGGTTGCATTATCCTCATAGTCATCAAGTATGACAGGATTGTCGATATGCTCTATGTGTACGTTTTCAGCTGCCAGTTCTTTTCCCATCATAACGTCTTCGTAGCCATACCATTTGATATTTTCGTTGAAAGGGAATTGTTTTGCAAGCTGTCTGCTTATCATGAAATTTGTGGTGCGGAATTCCTTGTGTTCCGCCTTGGCTCTGTTACAGGCGTTATGTGCCTTTTCCGAGGCTTTCTCGTATAAGTACCTTATGTTGTTGCAGAGCAGTGTGCTGTCGCCTCCAATCTCAAGACCACCTACAACGACGTTGGATTCAGCGGTTATGTAGTTTCTTATAAAAAGGTCATTGGCTACTGTAATATCGCAGTCAAGGAAGAGCAGGTTGTCGTATGCAGCTTCATTGGTAAGGAAATTGCGTATGGCTGCACGTCCCACATTCTTTCCCCTAATGACATACCTGCAATGTGGCAGCAGGTTTATTTGCCTGTTGTATTCAATGACGTCATTACGGTCAGACCCATCGTCAGCCACTATGATTTCATATCGGAATATGTTGTCGGTTTCATATTCCTTGTTCAGCTGTCTTTGCAAGGTTGCGACCAGACCCTTGCATTTGCTGTTATAGCATGGTATCAGGACCGATATGCTTTTTGTCATTTCTTAATGAAATCGGCAAGCTGCTGTATAGCCCTTGCCCTGTGTGATATATTGTTCTTTATCTCCAGACCCAGTTCAGCGAACGACTTGTCGTAGCCGTCGGGCTGGAAGATGGGGTCGTAGCCAAAACCTTCTGTACCATGTTTCTCTTTGAGGATGGTGCCGTCTATCCTACCTTCAAAATATTTCATATATGTAGTGTAGGCATCTTTCTTTTCTATGTATGTGATAAAAGTGCTGAAGTGAGCCTTTCTGTTTTCTTTACCATCAAGTTTGTGTAACAGGAGTCTTATGTTTGCCTCGCTGTCGTGTCCTTCTCCTCCGGCATATCGGGCAGAGTATATTCCTGGCTCACCATTTAGTTCGTCGACAAGCAGACCTGTATCATCGGCTATTACTATGAATGGATAAGGATAGTTGTTCTTCTCAAGAGTAGAAGCTACGAACGTAGCCTTTATTCTGGAATTTTCCAAGAGAGTGTCTCCGTTTTCTTCTATGTCGGTATTGATGTCTACATCCTTCAATGAAAGAATATCAAAACCTTCTCCAAGGATGTCTTTTATTTCTGATAATTTATGTGAGTTATTGGTGGCAAGGATAAGTCTCATAGTCGATGTTTTTTCTATGTGTTCTGAATATTCGGGGTGTTCTGCTTATTTATGTTTTGTCTGTTGTCTTGATTTTCACTTTCATCTCGTCGAAACCTTCGCCATATACACCTATTACCGAGCTTTGACTTACGAAGGCGTTAGGGTCTATCTGCTTTATGAGACGGAATATTTTCAGACTCTCGCTCTTTTTAGCCAGCAGACAAATGACCTTTGTCGGCTTTCCTGTCCAGTAACCATGACCATCAAGGATAGTCATGGTGTGGTCGGTATAACGTGCAATATTAAAGGCTATTTCCTGATATTTCTTTGAGAAAATAAGAAACTGTACAGACTGTCTCTGCCAGTACATCACATAGTCGAGCATCAGACATTCTATGACCATTGTACACAAACCGAAGATAACCTTTTTGCATCTTATGTCTATGGCTCCGAATTTATCAATAAAAAGACAGCTGCCAATAATACAGAGGTCAACCATTATAAGTGCTTTTCCAATTGATATGTTGTGGAATTTGTTAACCACAGCTGCAACAATGTCTGTTCCTCCTGTGCTGCCGTTATTTAGGAAAACAATGGCAAGGGCGGTACCAGTTAGCATACATCCTATGACCAATGACATGAAATCATTTCCCTCACCGAGCAGTTTGTAGAAGGAGCCATTCTGTGCCGTTGCCATGTCCTGCGCTATCTCTAAAAATAGCGTCAGCATGAAGGTGGCATAGATAGTCTTCATCAGAAATTTAAGTCCAAGTATTTTCAATGCTGCAACAATAAGTACTGCGTTGACTATGAAGAACGTATATTGAACTGGAAAATCTGAGGTGTAGAAAATGATGGCACCAAGACCTGCTACACCTCCGGTCACAATCTCGTAAGGTAGAAGGAAGACTGTGAAACCGAAGGTATAAAGGAGCAGTCCTAACGTTATGTAGAAGTAATCCTTTATTTCGTATATTATTTCTTGCTTGGTCATACTTGTTTATTTTTAAGTTGACAAGTAAACGAATTGACAAGGAGTTCCCTTGAGCTTGCGAAAAAACGAGTTATTAGTTTTTATAGTCAAACTTGAGCAATAAGAGTATCAACTTGTCAACTCGTTTACTCGTCAACTTATCAACTTTTAATAACCACATTTACAATCTTCTTAGGCACGACAATAACCTTCACTATCTGCTTGCCATCAAGATACTTGGCACTTCTCTCGTCTGCAAGAGCTGCTTTCTGTACTTCATCATTGGTGGCATCAACAGGGAAGGATTTTTGGAAACGAGCCTTACCATTGAAACTGATGGTTAGTTGCATCTCGCTTTCAACAAGATATTCTTCATTCCATTCTGGCCATTTGGCATCACAAACACTATTTTCACCACCAGTAGCATGCCATAGTTCTTCTGCAATATGGGGAGCAAAAGGTGCTATGAGTACACTAAGGGTATTTAGTATGGTTTTTGAATGACACTTCTGCTGAGCCAATTCTCCTACGGCTATCATGAAAGCCGAGATGGATGTGTTGTATGAGAAATGCTCTATGTCGTGGCTAACCTTCTTGATAAGTTTGTGCAAGCTTTTAAAATTTTCCTTAGTAGGTTCATCGTCTGTAGCGAGACAGTCTGTATTGCCGTTGTCCCGTATATCGTAATACAATGCCCAAAGTTTGCGCAAGAAGCGGTGACAGCCGTCAATGCCGTTGGTGTCCCATGGCTTCGACTGTTCTACCGGACCGAGGAACATCTCGTACAGACGCAGTGTGTCAGCACCGTATTTCTCTACTATCATGTCGGGATTGACGACGTTGAACATCGACTTCGACATCTTCTCAACAGCCCATCCACATACATACTTTCCGTCTTCCAGTATAAATTCGGCATTGTTGTATTCCGGTCGCCATGCCTTGAAGGTATCGATGTCGAGAATGTCGTTCTGCACGATGTTGACATCAACGTGTATTGGAGTAGTCTCGTATTGGTCTTTCAGACCTGCTGACACGAATACGGGAGCCTTTGAATGGTCGTCGCTGTTTATGCGATATACAAAGTTGGAACGGCCCTGTATCATACCCTGGTTTACGAGTTTCTGGAATGGCTCTTCCTTGCAGCTCACTCCGTAGTCGAAGAGGAACTTGTTCCAGAAGCGGGAGTATATAAGGTGACCAGTGGCATGCTCGGTACCACCTACGTAGAGGTCAACGTTCTGCCAGTATTCGTCTATGTCCTTAGCCACGAGAGCCTCGTTGTCCTTAGGGTCCATATATCGCAGGTAGTATGCGGAGCTACCTGCAAAGCCAGGCATGGTGAACAGTTCCAATGGGAATACGGTATCATTGTCTATGAGCTGCTTGTCAACGACCTTGTTCTCCTTAGTGTCCCAAGCCCATACCTTTGCCCTTCCCAACGGTGGCTCGCCAGTCTCTGTAGGCTCATACTTGTCTATCTCGGGAAGCTCAAGAGGCAGACACTCCTCAGGTATCATGTAAGGCATGCCGTCCTTGTAATACACCGGGAACGGCTCTCCCCAGTAACGCTGACGTGAGAATATGGCATCGCGCAGGCGGTAGTTCACCTTTACGCGTCCGAGGTTGTGCTCGGTGACAAACTTCTTTGTGGCAGCGATAGCCTCCTTTACGCTCAGGCCGTTCAATGAGAAGCCGTTGAGCGACTCCTTGCCTGCCACAGGTGAGTTGCATACGGTGCCTTCCTTAGCATCGAAGCTCTCCTCGCTCACGTCAGCACCCTCGATAAGAGGAATGACAGGCAGGCCGAAATGCTTGGCAAAGGCATAGTCGCGAGAGTCATGGGCAGGAACAGCCATGATGGCACCTGTACCATATCCTGCAAGAACATATTCGGAAATCCATACCGGTATCTTGTCGCCTGTGAAGGGATTGATGGCATACGAGCCTGAGAAGACACCCGTAACCTTGCGGTCGCTCATGCGGTCGAGCTCGGTACGCTTCTTCACGTATGCAAGGTATTCGTCAACCTCAGCCTTCTGTTCCTCAGTTGTAAGTTTCTGTACCAGTTCGCTCTCGGGAGCAAGGACCATGAATGTCACACCAAATATGGTATCTGCACGTGTGGTGAAGATGGTGAAAGTCTCGTCTGTACCATCTATGCGGAACTGCATCTCCGTACCCTCAGATCGGCCTATCCAGTTGCGCTGTGTCTCTTTGATGGAGTCTGTCCATTCAACAGTCTCCAGACCGTCGAGAAGTCGCTGTGAGTACGCGCTCACACGCAGGCACCATTGTTTCATCTTCTTCTGAACCACAGGGAAGCCGCCACGCTCGCTCACACCATCAACAACCTCGTCGTTGGCAAGCACGGTGCCAAGTCCTGGACACCAGTTAACCATGGTCTCGCCAAGGTAAGCAATACGGTAGTTCATCAACACCTGCTGCTGCTCCTTCTCGCTCATGGCGTTCCATTCCTCAGCTGTGAAGTTCAGTTCCTCGCTCTGAGCCACATGCAGGTCTTTTGATCCATTCTCTGCGAAATAGTTTATCAGTCGCTCTATAGGCTTAGCCTTCTGGCATGATGTGCAATAGTAGGAGTTGAACATCTTCTGGAAAGCCCATTGCGTCCACTTGTAGTATGTCGGGTCGCATGTGCGTACTTCACGGTCCCAGTCGAATGAGAAGCCTATCTTGTCGAGCTGCTCGCGGTAGCGGTTGATGTTTGTGACGGTAGTCTTCTCCGGATGCTGTCCTGTCTGTATGGCATACTGCTCGGCAGGCAGTCCGTAGGCATCGTAGCCCATAGGGTTGAGCACGTTGAAGCCCTGCAGTCTCTTGTAGCGTGCGTATATGTCGCTGGCAATATATCCGAGAGGATGGCCAACGTGCAGTCCTGCTCCCGATGGATAAGGGAACATGTTGAGCACGTAGAATTTCTCCTTGTCCTTGTCCTCTGTCACACGATAGGTCTTGTTCTCCACCCATCGTTTTTGCCATTTCTTCTCAATGTCTCTGAAATTGTATTCCATATTTTTATTGTCTTGTTGTTATTTATTCACCTCATGACACCATCTCCTCGTATGTCACATATTACCCCACTATTTCAGGTCGTCTCATGTCTTATTTGGGTTTTACGCTACAAATATACGAACTATTATCCATTCTTCCAAACTTTCTCCAATTTTCTGCCTAAACAAAAGGCAACGGCAGATACTTGCCGCTGCCATTAAAGGAAATACAGACCATTACGATGAATAGTGCCCGATTTTTTAGTATTTTTGCAAATTATATAGCAGCGGACTTTACATGTCAGATTGCATATAAGGAATCTTTGGTAAAAGAAACTGATGATTTTATATGTGAACTGAAATCTATTCAGAGAAAGGCATTCCAGGCAACTCCAAAGATATTAGCTTTAGGAGAAAGATGCCAAATACACTTGTCGAAATAATTGTAAAAGTTAAACAGCACTTATGATAGCGGAATATGGATGCAAACGAAATGCGATATGAACTTTGGCAAACGGGCGGAAACGGTGGGTATAAGATGCTCATTGGAACATACGACACTTGGGATGAAGCGTTTGCAGTGGCTAAACAGCGAAATGAAGAGTTTAACGACGAAGGCAACTACCAGGCTGAGATGTATGGTGAGAACGACTACTTCATCATAGTAGAGGAAGGACTGTCGCCACACAAGCTAAAGAGTGCATTGAAGCATAAAGGAAACATCGACTTCAAAGCGGGCCGTTGGGTAGGAAACGAAAAAAAATGGAGAAAGCTATGGAGAAAATAACTGCACAGGAAGCTTTGCACCGCCTTGCTGAGAGGTACAATGAAAAGATTATAAGTGGAGAGAGGAAGAGTCTGGTAGGTCTTGACATCAACGACTATGCAAGCATATTCCGACGAAAATCTGAGGTGTCCATTATGGAATACTATCAAGAAAAGGACACGTTGGCTGGAACGCTTATGAGTCATAAGCAGGAAATCATTGAGGAAGCCGAGGGAGCTTCTGACGTTATGCTGCAGGTAATAGCTGCCAAGAGCCATGTGCTGATGATTGAAGACGTGAACGAACTGGCTGCTTTCGTTGGCTTATTGGGTGAAAACGTGAATTTCTATTGGGGCGTTGAATATGAGGAAACGTCATTATTTAAGGTGAAGATAGAGGTGTATATCATAAAGTAAGACATGGAAACATCGGTCACCTTTCTGCCCAGTCGCCACGGTCGAGTTGTCTGTATCCAACAGCTTCTGCTATGTGTGGCAGTTGTACATTTGAGCTGCCGTCGAGGTCGGCAATTGTGCGGGCTACCTTCAATATTCGGCTATAGGCGCGGGCAGACAGGGACATACGCTCCATTGCCATGCGTAGCATGTCGAGCGACTGGTCGTCTGGCTCGGCATACTGGTGAATCATGCGCTCGGTCATCTGAGCGTTGCAGTGGATGCCCTTGTGGTCCTTGAACCTCTCCTGCTGAATTTGTCTGGCTGCTATGACACGCTCGCGTATGGCTGCACTCGGTTCGCCTGGTGCAGCTTTGCTTATGTCCTTGAACGGTACTGGCGTTATCTCGCACTGTATGTCGATGCGGTCGAGAAGGGGACCACTAATCTTGTTCATATAACGTTGTATCTGTCCCGGTGTGCATACACAATTGTGCGTAGGGTCTCCAAAATATCCACATGGACATGGGTTCATGGATGCGACAAACATGAAAGAACATGGGTAGTCGATGGTGTATTTCACTCTGCTGATGGAGATGTGTCTGTCTTCAAGAGGTTGGCGTAGTACCTCCAGTGTTGACTTGTTGAATTCGGGAAGTTCGTCGGCAAACAATACTCCGTTATGAGCAAGACTTATCTCTCCCGGCTGTGGGTTGTTGCCACCTCCAACGAGTGCTGTCTGGGATATGGTATGGTGTGGACTGCGGAAGGGACGTTGTGAGATAAGAGAAGTGCCCTTTGGCAGTTTACCGGCTATGGAATGTATCTGTGTAGTTTCAAGGCTCTCAGAAAGAGACAATGGGGGGAGTATGGATGGCAATCGTTTAGCCATCATGGATTTTCCACTTCCCGGAGGACCAACCATTATTATGTTGTGCCCACCGGCGGCAGCGACTTCAAGTGCCCTTTTTACATTCTCCTGTCCACGAACATCGGCAAAATCAAGGTCGAAACGGTATTGGTGCTCATAGAATTCCTTGCGAGTATCAACGAAGCATGGTTCTGGATGTGTTGTGCCTTTAACGAAGTTGATGACATCCATGAGCGAGTCCATACCATATACATTCAGGTTGTTGACAACGGCTGCTTCCCTCTCGTTCTGTTTTGGCACAATGAGGGTCTTGAAATGGTCTGCCCTTGCACGTATGGCTATTGGCAAGGCTCCGCGTATTGGCAGCAGTCTGCCGTCAAGTCCCAGTTCTCCTGCAAATATCAGACCATCAAGACTGTTGATGTCTATATCGCCTGAAATGGCAAGGAATGCCATGGCAAGTGGCAGGTCGTAGCAGCATCCCTCCTTGCGTATGTCGGCAGGCGAGAAATTGACCGTTGTATCCATCAGTTGCATCTTGTAGCCGTTGTTCTGTATGGCAGAACGCACTCTGTCATAGCTTTCTCTAACGGATACGTCAGCGAGTCCAGTGATGTGGAGTTGTGCCCCACGTACGGTGCTTACTTCAATGGTGACGGTGATGGCATCAAGTCCTACCACTGCCGCACAACTTGTCTTTACTAACATTGTTTTTCGTTTTTCTGTATAAGCTGAATAAGATGATCTACAGCCTCTTCCTCTGGTATGTTTTTCTCTACACACTCTTTGCCCTTATAGAGTGATATTCTGTTCTTGCCGGCACCTACATATCCATAGTCGGCGTCAGCCATCTCTCCCGGACCATTGACAATGCACCCCATAATGCCTATCTTGAGTCCTGCAAGATGGGATGTGGCATCTTTTATGCGCTTTATCGTTGATTGCAGGTCGTACATCGTACGGCCGCATCCGGGACAGCTTATGTATTCTGTCTTGGTGACACGAAGACGTGCTGCCTGTAGTATGGCGAAGGATGTGGAGACAAGTGTCGATGTTGGTATGTCTCCGTGGTTCATGAGCCAGATGCCGTCTGTAAGCCCATCAATCATCAGGGCTCCCATGTCAGCCGCTGCTTCAAGTTGTAGCAGGCTTGTCTCTGTGTCTTTATGCTTGTAGTGTTGGCAGAAGATTACGGGGTTTGTTACGTTTTGCTCCATGAGTTCGTGTACGAAGGCTCGTTGCTCTCCGGGACGATTGGGGTTGGCTGTGATGCATACCACAGCTATTTCGGGATGATGCTTCAGGCATGCGACATACTCCTCGGTGGGTGCTCCGTATTGCAGTACAAGGAATTTCCTGTCAGCTTTTATCATGCTGACAAATGGCATTGCTGTATGTGGGAATATGGGGTATAGGTTGATCCCTGCCTCGTGAGTCTCTTTCATGAGAGGTGAATTGAAATCGACGATATAATGTACGCCTGGTTTCAATGTGGTGTTTTTCCCGTCACCTATATATATATAGTCTGGTTGTTGGCTGCCATATAGGTCATCAAGTGGTTGTTGGTCGCTTAGGTTGCTTGCTATTACCACTGGTTTGCAGTTGCCACCTATGTTGCCAACGGCATCAGTATGTCTCCTTGAGGGATTTACCCAGTTGAAATCCTTGGCAATGGTTGCAGGTATGTGTGTGTGGTTGGCTCTCTGTGTGACATAGTTCGCAAGATGGCGTGCCACTGGTATCTCAGCCTCTGGTTCCTCGCTAAGCGACACCCTGATGGTGTCGCCTATGCCATCTGTGAGCAGGGCACCTATTCCCACGGCACTTTTTATCCTGCCGTCCTCACCTTCTCCTGCCTCAGTTACACCAAGGTGTATGGGGTATGACATGTTCTCTTTCTCCATGTTGACGGAAAGCAGTCGGACGGATTTCACCATTATAACGGTGTTTGAAGCCTTGATGCTAATAACGACGTTGTGGAAGTCGTGTCTGTTGAAAATACGCAGGAATTCCATGCAGCTTTCCACTATACCCTCAGGGGTGTCCCCATATCTTGACATTATACGGTCGGACAAAGAGCCGTGGTTGACACCAATTCGTACGGCTGTGTTGTTGCGGCGACATACATCAATAAATGGAAGCAGTCGTTCTTCAATTTTTTGCAGTTCCGCTGCATATTCCTCGTCGGTATATTCAATGTGTCGGAATTTTCTGGCGGGGTCTGTATAGTTGCCTGGGTTTATGCGCACCTTGTCGCAATGTTCAGCTGCTACATCTGCAACGTTGGCATTGAAATGTACGTCAGCCACAAGGGGGACGGAGTAGCCTCGGCATCGGAGCGCATATCTGATATTGCCCATGTTCAAAGCCTCCCTTGTTCCTTGGGTCGTAAGTCGTACAAGTTCTCCACCTGCTTTGATGATGCGTATGGCTTGCTCAACACTTGCCTCCGTATCATTAGTGTTAGTTGTTGTCATTGACTGTAATCTTATGGGGTTGTCGCCACCAATAAGGCAATTACCTGCTTTTACAGTGCTGCTTTTCCTTCTGTTATAGTTGAAAATATCTGTCATAACGATTTCACCATATACTCATATTCCAGTTTGGAGAGTTCCAGGTTTGCCATTTCTATTTTCTCTGAAAGTCCAACCTTGTGCTCATCAACAATTGTTGCAACGTCTTTGTCGTATAGCCCGATAATCTGTGCTGCAAGTATGGCAGCATTAAGCGATGCATTTACACCTACTGTAGCCACTGGTATTCCAGGGGGCATCTGCACGATGCTAAGCAAGGCGTCAAGTCCATCGAGCATACCTTTAATGGGTACACCGATGACGGGCAGGTCGGTTTGTGCGGCTATTACCCCAGGTAATGCGGCGGACATTCCAGCCGCTGCTATGATAACCTTGATGCCTCTTGCCTTTGCATAACGTGCGAACCGTTCAACGGCTTCTGGTGTGCGATGTGCAGAAAGGGCACTTACTTCGAATGGTATCTTGTTCTCATTTAGCCATTTGCAGGCTTTTTCCATGATGGGCAGGTCGCTGGTGCTGCCCATGATAATGCTTATTACTGGTTCCATATTTACTTATTTTTTTGCTACTTCCGAACCAACGGTCACTTGCCGAAGGGGAAAGTAAAGTAGGGTTACATTATTATTATAGTTGTAAATGCTGTGACGATACCAACTCCATATCCTACAAGGACTTGAGCCAGAGAGTGTTGTCTGAGAGTCATTCTGCTGCTGCCTACAATACCAGACAAAAGTATTATGAGGCACAGCCACCATATAGGATTGAAGTTAAACAGCAAAGAGAATGCTATCAGTCCACCTGTCATCCCTCCTATTGCAGCACTATGCATAGACACTTTCCACCAGATATTTATCATGGAGCATAGAATCTGCACAGCCAGGGCAGTAATAACCACCACACCCATGAAGTGTGGCATGTTAAGAGCAGACATCAGGTGGTAGCATGTGAAGTAGCACAGGATAGAGATGATGTATGGTATGATTCTCCTATCCTTTATTCGCAGATGAATGGGTCGCCATCCCTGATATCTGAGATATATGCGTATGAGTAGTGTAGGAAGGAGAATGGTGAACAGATATGTTATGAACAGGCATGCCAGTTTGTAATATAACGGTAGAAGACTGAGATAGCTGAACATGAACAGGGTAATCATGGCTACAAGTGGCAAGTAGAATGGCGTAAACAATGCGCTTGTCACTTTTGCTATCATTATTAGTTGCTTGTCGTTCATAATTTAACTCATTTTTAGTTGACAAGTAAACGAGTTGACGAGTCAACAAGTTAATACTCTTTTTGGTTGACGAAAATCCATTTTTCAATCTTCTTAATGTGTCTTTTTCCTCATTCTTGCTACTGGAATGTTAAGCTGTTCCCTGTATTTTGCAACGGTACGTCTTGCAATGTTGTATCCCTTTTCTGCCATAATCCCAGCAAGAGTCTCATCGCTTAGAGGGTGCGACTTGTCTTCCTTTGCTATGATGTCGCGTAAGGCAATCTTAATTTTACGGGTTGAAAGGAGACTACCGCTGTCTGTGGTATAGCTATCGTTGAAGAAGAAACGCAAGGGAAACAGTCCCCACTTCGTCTGTACGTACTTTATGTTGCAGACACGTGATATCGTACTGATGTCAAGTCCTGTCATGGCAGCTATGTCTTTTAGCGACATAGGGCGGAGGTCAGATTCGTCACCTTCCCTGAAGAAACGTTCCTGCATTTGTATAATAGCCCTCATGGTGATGGTAAGTGTACGCCGCCTCATTCTCACCGCATCGATGAACCCCTGAGCTTTTCCCACTTTGTCACGGAGATATATTAGCGTCTCTTTCTCTCTTCTGGAAAGTGAGTCCCTGTTTGTCTTGTAGTTGTTAAGCATTTCGGCAAATGATGGTGCCACTTTGAGTTCCGGCATGTTGCCGTTGTTCAGATTGAGCGTTATGAAACCATCGTCGTTCACGTCAACGATGAAGTCTGGCGTTATCTGCTGTGTTCCTTTACCAAGAGTCTCTCCCATGGCTGCTCCTGGTTTTGGATTCAGTCGTGTAAGCTCTTTCATGACATTGCTGGCTGTAGTGTCGGAAAGCTGCATGGCTGTTTGGATCTTGTCCCAGTGCTTCCTCTTGAAGTCATCGAAATAGAGAGTCACCACAGTTTTCATAAGCTGTGCCATCTGTTTGTCTTCCTTTCGGTCAATCTGTAATAGCAGACATTCCTGAAGGTTACGTCCGCCAATACCTGGTGGGTCAAATGATTGCAGTTTTTTCAGGACGGTTTCTATCTTGTCAACATCGCAGTAAACATTATGATATACAGCCAGCTCGTCTGATATGTCAATAAATTGCTTCCTTAGCAGTCCGTCGCTGTCTAACGAACCTATGAGATATTCCATTATCTGCACTTCCTCGTCTGATAGCTCCACATCCATCATTTGTTCTTTCAGTTTGTCATAGAAAGATTCCCCTGCTGCATATACTCTCTCTCCGCCATCGTCAACATATCCGTTTCCTGCGACTGGTTCCATTTCGTCATCTTGTCCTATGTTGCTAAGGGCTGAGTCGAGGGCTTCTTCTCTCTGCTCCCTTTCAGTCTGAGTATCGAAATCTTCATCCTCCCTGTCTTGTGAGCAATCAACTTCCATGTCAAAATCGTCATTGCCAGTCTCAAGGGCGGGGTTGTCGTCAAGTTCCATGGAGATATTCTGCTCAAGTTCTGTTATTGGCATTTCAAGAAGTCTCACTTGCAACATCTGCTGCTGTGAGAGTTTCTGTATTTGTTTCTGTTCTTGAGTCTGAATTAACTTCTGCGCCATATTATCCCTTTTTCTGTTGACGTATTAGCAAGTTGACCAATAAATCTGAATACCTCTCATTTTTGCCATGAGGTTCCTTGTCAGCTTGGACACTGCAAAGTTAGTGCAAGTCGAAGACACTACAAAATAAAAGACGTAGTTTTTTATTTTTATTGTTGAGACGCCGCCTAAGTTATGTAAAGTTAGTGCAAGTCGAAGACACTACAAAATAAAAGACGTAGTTTTTTATTTTTATTGTTGAGACGCCGCCTAAGTTATGTAAAGTTAGTGCAAGTCGAAGACGCTACAAAATTAAAGACGTAGTTTTATATTCTAAAGTTGACAAGTTGACGAGTTAATTGCTAAGTTAACTATTCTACTAAAGAAACAACTTGTCAACTAAAGAAGTAGCAACTTGTCAACTTGTCTGCTTTGAGCAAGTTTTTTACTTGCGAAACTTAAATATGTTCAAAAATAGTCCTTCAGTTGAGCGGCAAGTGAGGCAAGCTTTGTAGGGTCGTCGTTGCCATATATATTCCATATTCTATGGCATTCTGCTAAAAGAGGAGATACGATAATGCCTTCCCTTTTGAGATATGGGTCACATATTTGGTATATGTCCATTATGTCAGTGATGGTTTTCGGTTTTAGTTTGAGCAATTTTGCCAGCTCCATTATCTCTGGAGTCTCCTCAACCATTGTCTGTGGTGTGAGTCTGAAATAAAGGTCAAGCACAATGACAAGCATTGCGGGAGTGATTTTCCTCATATCTTCTGGCACTCTGTTTCCAATTAACCTGATAGGCTTGAAATTCCGCTCGAATGTTTCAACTGTTTCCACTCCATCATAGAAAGCCTCCGCATTTCCGAACCCTGCCATTTTCCAGAGTTTCCGAACATCCCTTGCAAGTTTGTTTCTGTTGTCATAATATCTGTCAAACAACGATATGATGAGAGGTGTGTCACGTTTTCTCAACAGAAACATTCTGTTATATAGTATTGAAGGGTGAATATGTAGTTTCATGCCAAGTTCCACAAGTGGCTTGGAATATAAAGGTTTTATACCTTCGGGTGATTTAAGGTATAGTTGCAGCAATGGTAGCCAGTAGGCATCTGTCCAGGGTGTGTTCATAATAGTATGTTGTTATTGTTGCTTCATGGTAAGTGATATTCTGTTGCGCCTGGTATCAATCTCAGTCACTCTCACTTTCACGTGTTGATGCAGTCTCACCACGTCCGAAGGATTAGAGACATAGTAGTCTGCAAGTTGTGATATATGTACGAGACCGTCCTGATGGACTCCAATATCTACGAATGCGCCGAAATTGGTAATATTAGTGACTATGCCGGGGAGAATCATTCCTACACTGAGGTCATCGATGCTGTTCACTCTGCTGTCGAAATCAAACATGGTGATAGTCTCTCTCGGGTCTCTTCCCGGTTTTTCAAGTTCAGCCATGATGTCCCTAAGAGTGGGTAGTCCCACTTCATCCGTGACATAACGGCTTATGTCCACTTCTTTCCTTTTATCCTTGTTGGAAATCAGTTCCTCCACAGTGCAATGGTAGTCTTTTGCCATCTGTTCAACCAAATCATATCTTTCCGGGTGTACTGCGCTATTGTCAAGTGGATTGTCTGCTTCTGGTATTCTGAGGAAGCCTGCACACTGTTGGAACGCTGCTTGTCCGAGTCGTGGCACTTTTCTTATCTGGGCTCTGCTTGTGAAAGGACCGTTCTGGTTGCGGTATTCCACAATGTTCTTGGCAAGAACAGGGCCAAGACCACTTATATATGTCAGTAAATGCCGGCTTGCGGTGTTGATGTTTACACCCACGGAATTGACACAGCTGACCACGGTATTGTCAAGGCTTTTTCTAAGTCTTGATTGGTCAACATCATGTTGATATTGCCCTACGCCTATACTCTTGGCATCTATTTTGACCAATTCGGCAAGAGGGTCAATGAGTCTTCTAGCGATAGAAACTGCTCCTCTTACAGTAACGTCCTCATCGGGGAATTCCTCTCTTGCAATTGCGGATGCAGAATAGACAGAAGCTCCATCTTCGCTGACAACAAACACTCTTGGGGCTTTTTCCTTATCCATGGAGGCTACGACCTCGTCAGCCAGTTTTCGTGTCTCCCTGCTTGCAGTGCCATTGCCTATGGCTATGGCTTCGATGGCATATTTTATTATCATGTCTTTTAACCTCTCAGAGGCTTGGTGCCATTTCCCAATGGGCATGTGTGGATATATTGGTTCGAAATGTATCAGACCGCCAGTTTGGTCTAAACATACCACTTTGCACCCTGTTCTGTATCCTGGGTCTATGCCCATAGTCCTTTTGTGTCCGAGTGGTGGAGACAGCAGCAATTGCCTGAGATTTTCTGCGAAGACAGCTATTGCCTCGCTGTCTGCTTTTTCCTTGCTGATACTGGCGAATTCAGTCTCAATGGATGGTTTTATAAGTCTTTTGTATGCATCGTCTATAGCATTTTCAACGATAGTACGGCATTTGCCACTATTACGTACGAACATCCTTTTCAGGCGTGAAGTACACTCTTCCTCATTAACATTGATACTTACTCTCAATATTCCCATGCTCTCTCCTCTTCTCATGGCAAGAAGTCTGTGGGATGAGCATTTCCCAAGAGATTCCTCCCAATCGAAATAGTCGGAGAATTTTGCAGCCTCGTCAGTCTTTGCTTTAGATTTCACGACTTTAGACGTTATGACAGCCTTGCGTCTGAATACATTTCGTGTATGTTGTCGTGACCGAGAGTCTTCGCTTACCATTTCTGCAATGATGTCCTGTGCACCGTGTATGGCTTCATCGGCATTCTTGAAAATGTCTCCGGTGAATCTCTCAGCAGCTTCATAAGGGTTGTCAATCCTGCCTGCCATGATCATGATTGCGAGATGCTCCAGTCCCGCTTCCCTTGCAATCTGTGCTCTTGTCCTGCGTTTTGGTTTGAAGGGTAGATATATGTCCTCAAGTTCATTCTCGTTCCAGCATGATTCTATTTTCTCCTTCAGTTCTGTTGTCATCAGTCCCTGTGTAGAAATAGATTTTAGTATGGTTGCTTTTCTTTTCTCTATTTCTCTGAGTTGTTCTGTCATGTCGCTTATGGCGGTAATCTTGACTTCGTCTAGACTTCCAGTCCTTTCTTTTCGGTAGCGGCTAATGAAAGGAATGGTACATCCCTCATCGAGAAGTTCTATGGTGTTGAGAACATTCCGATATGGCACAGACAGCTTTTCGGCAATAATCCTAACCCTTATGTCGTTTTCCGTTTCAACAGGCTTTATGTCGTTCTTAATCATTGTATTTAAATTCGTTAACTGAGAGCAAGTTTTGCAACTCGCATAACCTAAATCATATAATATATTTGACTCCAGCTCTTACCTCGAATGTGTTATATCTTACATTGTCATGATATTTGTATTTTGTCTCCCTTAGGTAGCATGATGTCAGGAAGTCGAGCCACCAGTTTCCTTTTAGTCTTATTTGTAAGGAAGGGCTAATGACAAGCAGCGAGGCTCTGCTTTTGTCTCCCTGCGCATTAAGATAAAGAGGGTCAATGTTCTCTATGTCTTTCCCTTCGTATCCTTTCCATGTATATATATTGTAGAAGTCGGCTGTTACGGTGAATTTGCCGAAATGTGGAAATTCCATTGTCGTGTGTGCCTTGGCACTATATCCGCTGCCCAGATTGTAGTCTCTTGCAATGACATTATAGTAGTCGCTGAGTGAACCTCCAAGTAGTATGGCACTTAGAAATATTCTCTGTTCCAGTGCTCCAAGGTTGCCCACGCTTGGAAATCTGTATATAAGTCCCGGTCCAATGCTTGCTGCTTCAGAAATTCTGTATGGTACCTTCTGGGAACCATCTTTCACAGCCTCAGAGTCGTAATAGTTGAAATGCTGGAAAAGTCCGAACATAGCCTCCATTTCCTTTCCTTCATAAATCTTCTTGCTCCATATCTTGCCAAGCAGGTGCACGCCACTTATGAGAGGTTGGTTGCTTGAGAGACCAAATGTCATGTTAGCCGTGAAATAGTCGTACGGCTTGTCTTCCTCCGTATCAAGTGCATCCCCATAAGTTAGCATGAGGTCAATGAATGGATTGTGTTCTCCTTTAAACATCCCTCCCTCGTCTGCGAGATATCTGTCACCTACTGTTACACTGAGGTCGATTGGTAGTTTCTCGTAATCGTGGTATGAGTAATAGTCGTTTCTTACTCGCCAGGCATCTCCGCTGATAATCCTTCTGAGTCCTTTCATAGGGCATATCACAGTACCGAGCAGTTCCCTGAGAAATCGTTCTGTTCCTCTTGTCCTGTCATCGTACACAAGGTCGGAGAATCTATTTGTCACCTCACCGATACATATACCTCCCATGGTTGTTGCCATGAGGTCGTTGATGGCAGGAGGCTCTGTCTCGCATGCAAGTTCCCACATAAGACTGCCTGCAAAAGCATAAGGAGCCGACTCCCAGAAGTTGAGACCGTTGCTCCTTGCCGAGTTGAAGTATAGACCACCATGATATGGATGTGCGAACAGATTTGTGGAGAACTGGTCGTTGTCCCATACGAAGCCGTTCTTGAAGTTGTGGTGAATGCTGTGTAAATTAATCTTTGCATAGTCCTCGCACAGAATAAACCTGTCGAAAGCGTTGACGCCGAGATTGAGAGAGAATACTGTTAGGGCGGCTCTCCATGGATGCTTCACTTTGCGTTCTTGGTCGTTATATGCAAAATGGGTATCCTCACCAGAAGTGCTGTCATTACAAGATGACACAGTGTAGATATCCTTGTGCAGACTTGAGAAATCTGCATTTGCGTTTCTGTCATATCTTAATGCGATGCCAGTCTCAACAACAGGTCTGCTCCTGTATTTCCTATTGTGATTGTAATATCTGGTGTCTCCATATCCCACACTGCAGAATGCTGAGAGAATTGGTGATATTTGATAGTCGGCATTAAGTCTTGCCTGAAGTGAGTATAATCTTTCTGGCTTGTCGGTGCTGTTATGTTGGAATGTCTCTATGTGTGCAAATCCCACGTCTCCACTTAATGTCCACCTTGGTGAAACATTGAAATACTGACCTATTCTATAATAAATAGCTCCGGAGAATTTTTCGTCAAGTCCCATGTAATGTGAGCCTACACCTATTATATTATATGTGCTGCGATTGCGGAATCGCAGGGCTCCATTTATCTTTGAACTGTTGCCACCGAATAACATCAGGTCTATTCTGGTCTTGGGATTTATATTCACAAGACCTATCTTGTGGGCTATGGTGTCACGACTATAGTTTACCAGTCCTATCTGCACTCCACGTGGATGACTGACACACACATTTACAACACCTATCTGCGACCCGTTCAGTGTATCGCTGTAGTTATAGCTGCCCAATTGTAATCCTCTCATGTAGGAGGCACTGATATTCGCCATGGTTGAAAGTTGCATTCCCCTTTTCACACCCCTTGATATATTTGTTATGCCAGCTATCTGTACACCCTTGAAAGGTGAGAGACTTATGTTGCCAAGACTTGCAATCTGCACTCCATTGATATCTGCTGCAAGATTGCTGAGTCCGCCTATCTGAACACCCTCCATCCTTTTTCTAGAGAAAGACGTCATGAGGTTTGCCTGCATCCCTCCAAGATATTCACATCCTCCCAGAAGTCCAATGTTTATGCTTGCTGTTCTGACACTGTCATTTGTGTTACGATATATTGACAGGGCAAGGTCATGATGCCTCGCTCTTTCCCTTATGGAAAGAGAGTCGTCTTGGTTTTCATCAGCCATAGCTGTAATGCTGACATGTAGTAGAAAGGTCAGCATTATCAAGAAATAGTATGAGAGATAATGTTTCATTACTGCAAATATAGGGATTTAAGAACAAAAGGCACAACGTATAATATTAAAATTTATTAAGGTATTAAGATTCGCATGTCTCAGACATGCTGTCTGTTGACGAGTTAACAAGTCAACGAGTTGCAACTCTTATTGCTATATCTTGTCAAATAATATGCAAAGCTCAAGTCCCCTGTAAGTTTGTAACTTGAGAACCAACAGTTACTGGCCGAAGGGTAAAGGACTCCCTTGAGCATAGCGAAAAAACTTGAATGAAATAAAAAAGCAGGAGAAAAAACAAATTCTTCTCCTGCTTGATTCCCTTGAAAGAGATTGACTGTATAAAACAAGGACAGCCAATGCCTAAAAATGCGATTTCTTTACTTTGCAGCGACAACTCTTCTCTCCTTAATGCGAGCTTTCTTACCGGTAAGCTTGCGGAGGTAGTACAGCTTGGCACGGCGTACTTTACCATACTTGTTCACCTCGATAGAGTCGATATTTGGTGACTCAATAGGGAAGATACGCTCAACACCAACGGTGCCAGACATTTTGCGGACGGTAAAACGTCTCTTGTCGCCATGACCGCTAATCTTAATAACAACACCGCGATAGAGCTGGATACGCTCCTTTGAACCCTCGATAATCTTGTAGGCTACGGTAATAGTGTCACCAGCGCGGAATTCTGGAAATTTCTTGCCTGTTGCAAATGCTTCTTCAGCAACTTTGATTAAGTCCATTTTCTTATAAGAATTTTAATAAATGTTGATTCAACGCAACATGACCAATAACTCTTCTATTGTCAGCGGTTACGCCAAAAAGCGGGTGCAAAGTTAATACTTTTTATCTTAACAACAAAACTTTCTTGATTTTATTCCTGTTTTGTTTGTGTAAATATTGGCAAAATCGTATCTTTGCATCATTGAAGGTTGAAAGTTAAACATTCTTTTTTTCAATATTAAGAGGCTTTAACTTAAAGATATGGTTATGAATAACGAAATAGATGATATAATTACAGGAGGAGGACTCGTATTTAAGAAATCGTCGTCAGGAAATGCGAAATCCGACAAGGTTAAGACTAAGGCTAAGAAAAAGAAATACATCACGGGAGCACATGGCTCTGGCTCTGCTCGACAGAAAGCCAAGTACAGGGAACAGAGGGCGAGAAGAAAGTAACGTCACCGTTAGCTATCTGTTGAGGAATGTCACATAGTCAAAGTCGTCATAATACTTATGTCCCATATAATGGTTTGGGAGATAAGCAATGACGTTGCCCACCTCTTCCTCATGTTCAAAACCTCGTACTACGTGGGTGTTGGGAATATCTTTCTTCTCTTTATGGACAATGGCGGCTGTAGGATATGGCAGCTTTGAGAATTCTGCCAAGTCTTCATCCGTACACCCATTCTTCTCCGTCATAATACAACGTATATTGTTGGCGTTGATTCTCCAACAGCGTTGCTTCCACTTTGTCCTTGCTTCTTCTTCTGTGTGATAATGTTGGAAATAAATGGTTATGTCATCTATTCGGGCAACCGGATAGTCCTCCACACCGCTTATAGTGGAGTCTATGAATGTCAGATCTGAGTGGAGATAATGATGCAAGTCATGACAGAAACGTATGAAATCGCTTGGAGTCATCCAAAGGTTGACAGTTGGGGAGTTGAACCGTAGCTTAAGGTCGTGGGCTATGCATCCGCCAAGACAGTTGCTCGAAAGGATTGTGACATCTGGATTATTGAAGCGATGCCTGTAGCACGGCAGTATGAATATATGTCGAATGAAAGGATTCAACAAACACCATAATTGTTTCTTGATAGTGCTTAACATATTCATAACCTAAGTTTTAATGCTGAAAGCTAATCTGTCAATCTTTAACCATGATGCCGTTGTAGATTCTTCCCGACTCAATGCCAAGGCGTCGTGCAGAGAAAAAGTCATCAATGTTGTCGTATGTGCAAATTCCAGAGACATGAATGTTTTTGTCGTTTATTCCCAAGTCAACAAGTTGCAGGCGATTACATTCGACAAGGTCGATATGCCATTTCCCATTGATGAATTTCGAAATGTTGTCCATGCAAAATGCTGCTTTGGCAAAACATTCATAAACCTCCTGTCCTACCTCGAAGTTTTTAAGTGAGATGCCAGGTCCTATAATGGCTTTTATGTCGGAAGGAGTACAGCCGAAAGCCTTGTTCATGGCAATGAAGGTTTTGCCAATTATTCTATCTACGGTGCCTCTCCATCCTGCATGTATTGCAGCAATTGCTTTATGGGCATAGTCAAATAGCATGACAGGTATGCAATCAGCAGTTGATATTCCTATGCATGTTCCTGGTATGTCGGTTATAATGGCATCTATACCATCCAGTATCATTCTTTTCGTTTCTGGTGACAACAAGAAGAATTCTTTGCCAATCTGTCTGATTTCAGTCTTGTGAATCTGATGTCCCATCAGGAGATGATCTTCGTCGATACCTAAAAGCTGGCACAGACTCTTTTTGTTGGCTTCAACGTCTTCGATGTCGTCACCACTATAAGGATTGATGTTGAATTCTCCATAATTACCTTTGCTCACGCCACCATGCCTTGTGGTACTGAACGCCATCACATTGTCAGAATCAAGGTTGTATAGGTGCAGTATAGGCTCACTCTTCGTCATATTCCTCATCCTCGTATTCGATAAATTCTATGTCTTCATCTCCATCCTCGTCAAGGATTTCTATGTCCTCGCCTTCAGCCTGTAGTTCCGATGCGAATGTTGACATGTCTTTATCCCTATGTACTATGACATCCTCAGACGTTATAGCCTGTAGCTTGTTGCTTTCGCTATTGAGTTCGCTCCACAGTATATCCTTAAGTTCTGTGAGTCCCTTGCCTGTTACAGATGAAATGAACACAACTGGCAGGTCACTGGGAAGGTTCTCTCTCAGCATCTCTTCCAGTTCCTCGTCAAGGAGGTCGCTTTTGGTTATTGCCAGTACCCTGTGCTTGTCAAGCATGTCGGGATTGAAATTCCTCAATTCTCCAAGCAATATCTCATACTCTTTCTTTATGTCGTCAGTGTCGCCAGGTACCATGAACAACAACAGAGAGTTGCGTTCTATATGGCGTAGGAATCGCAATCCCAGGCCTTTACCCTCACTGGCTCCTTCTATGATTCCCGGAATGTCTGCCATAACGAAAGACTGGTTATCTCTGTATCCCACTATTCCCAGTGATGGCTCAAGTGTCGTAAAGGGGTAGTTAGCTATTTTCGGTCTTGCACTTGACAATGTTGAAAGCAGGGTAGATTTTCCAGCGTTAGGGAATCCCACAAGTCCAACATCTGCGAGCAACTTTAGTTCCATGATAACGGTCATCTCTTCCATTGGCTCTCCTGGCTGGGCATAGCGTGGTGCCTGATTCGTGGCAGAGCGGAACTGGAAGTTTCCCTTGCCGCCTCGTCCTCCTCTGAGCAGCATCACCACCTGTCCGTCGTAGGTTACATCGCATACATATTTTCCGGTCTCGGCATTATAGACCACTGTACCGCATGGCACATCAATGTATTCATCCTTGCCGTCAGTGCCATGGCATTTGTCCCTACCTCCGTTTCCACCATGTCCTGCAAAGACATGGCGTTGATATTTCAGATGGAGCAGTGTCCAATAGTTGTGGTTGCCGCGTAGATAGATGTTGCCACCTCGTCCGCCGTCTCCGCCATCCGGACCACCATTAGGGTTGTATTTAACATGGCGCAGGTGCATTGACCCTCTGCCTCCCTTGCCGGAACGGCAGTATATCTTAACATAGTCAACAAAATTCGATTCCATTATGTCTTATATTGTCGTTACTCTTAATAATTCAATCTCTGACTTTCAACTTTCAACTTTCAACCTTCAATTTTCAATTTTCAACCTTCAACTTTCAATATACTCTAAGCGTGCCGTTTGGTCCTGATGAGGCTGCCCTGTATGGCTTGTGAGTATTTCCCATGTCTCCTCCGCATATATTACCTCCTGTGTTGAGGTTGTATTCCCTATGACACAACGGACATTTTGCCACTCCGTTTGATGAGACGGTCAGCGGTGCATCCTTCAATGGTATGGAGTTAGGGTTAAAGCAGTTGGGGCACTGCCCATCGTAAGCATAGAATTTTGCGGGATTGTCGAGATTGCCATACCCAACTATCACTCCATTGTACTGTCCAAGCCTTTTCTCGTTCTGCAATTTCTCATCTATGGCGTTGAAGATACTTTGTGTCTTTGTGTTGTGGTTGTTCTCAAACACGAAGTATTTAGCACCATTCTCCATCTTGAAACTTATCTTGCAGAATATACCTGGTGTCATGGCATTCATGGCACTTGCGAGTGTGGCATCAAGATGCGTACTGTTGTCAATTGTCAGATTACAATGGTAGTCGCTGTACTCAAATCCATCGTCATTGCAGGATATGAGCATGTTGATTGCGGTGATGCAAATAGTGAGTATTATTGAAAGTCTTTTCATTTATCCATTAATAAGTGTGCGAAGTGCTTTTTCTGCTTTTTCAAGATGGAAACCATCGATGGTCCTTCCCATTAGTTCTACTATCCTGTCATTGCAAAGGTTGCCTATCGAACCCTCGTGAGTATGGTGAATGTTATGGTCGGCGTGGAAGGTGCCGTTCTCAATTTCCATTCCAACTTTCTTGTAGGCATCTCGGAAAGGCATGCCATTTGCAGCAAGCCTGTTGACCTCTTCAACAGAAAACATTGGGTCATACATCGGGTTGTCCAGTATTTTCCTGTTCACTTCCATACGGTTGATGATATACGCAGCCATTTCGAGGCAGGCAGCCATTTCGTCAAAGGCAGGCAGGAATACCTCCTTTATTGTTTGCAAGTCTCTGAAATATCCACTTGGCAGATTGTTCATCATCATCATTATCTGCTGTGGCATTGCCTGTAGCTTGTTGCATTTTGCCCTTATAAGCTCGAAAACGTCAGGATTCTTCTTGTGTGGCATGATGCTGCTGCCTGTCGTACATTCTTTAGGGAGCTTTATGAAAGAGAAATTCTGAGAGTTGAAGAGACAGGCATCGAATGCCATCTTGGCAATGGTGCCTGCTATGGTAGCGAGTGCGAATGCAACGTTGCGTTCCATCTTGCCTCTTCCCATCTGAGCATATACCACGTTATAGTTCATGCTGTCAAATCCAAGCAAGTCGGTCGTCATCTGCCTGTTTAAGGGGAATGATGAGCCATAGCCGGCTGCAGAACCCAGAGGGTTGCGGTCTGTAATCCTGTATGCAGCCTGAAGGAACAACATGTCGTCTGCAAGTGACTCTGCGTATGCCCCGAACCAAAGTCCGAAAGATGAAGGCATGGCTATTTGCAGATGGGTGTATCCTGGCATCAATACGTCCTTGTATTCATTGCTCTTGGCAATAAGTTCGTCGAACAAAATCTTTACCGATTCGGCTATTATGCGTATTCTGTCGCGAGCGAACAGTTTCAGGTCAACAAGCACCTGGTCGTTTCTCGACCTTCCAGAATGGATTTTCTTTCCCATGTCTCCGAGTTTCCTTGTCAACATGAGTTCTACCTGCGAATGTACGTCCTCCACTCCTTCCTCTATGGTGAAGTCACCGCTCTCTGCCTTATGATATATGTTCCTTAACTCTGATGTCAGGCTAAGCAGTTCACCGTCGTCAAGGAGACCGATGGAGTTGAGCATTGTTATATGCGCTATGCTTCCCAGGACATCATATTTGGCGAGATAGAGATCCATCTCGCAGTCTTTGCCCACTGTGAACTTCTCTATCTCACTGTTTACTTCAAAATCTTTTTCCCAAAGTTTGTTTGCCATATTCTTTGTTTTGGTTTTATTGATATGGTATTGCCGCCAGAGCATCGGCTGCTTTCTCTATTCCCTCCTGTAATGGCTTGTTCACCATTGCCATTGCGAAAAGAGGAATGTCCGCCTTTAAGGTGAGTTTCATTCTTGCTCCATCGTTACCGTCAGGTAGCAGTTGTATCCAAAGGTTGAAAGGCAATGGAGAGTCAACCGACTCGAATTTTATAGTCTTTGGCTCCTCACGTTCTATGATGCGCATGGCAATTTTCCCAACCATAGGGGCTGTGATGGCAATGCTGTCTTTGTCGAAAGATAGGTCTTTTTGCTTGTCTTCCGGAATACGGTCTTTCACTCGCTCAATATTGCTGAGGTCGCTAAGAGTGTCATATACGCATTTTTGGGGATAAGGAATGTGTTTTATGCTACTTTCGTATTTTCCCATTTCTGTATCTTTTCGGTCTTTAAATAAGTATTTTATTTAAGGTTTCTGGTCGCAGGGTTCCAGGTGTCAGGGCTCTTTCTCCATTCTTTCAGCATCTCAACGTCAGCCTCAGAGATATAATCTGTCTCAACAGCCTTAGCTATAATACTGTCATAATCAGTCAAGGTGATGAGCTTTACACCTGCGTCTGCAAATGCTTTCTCAGCTACAGGGAATCCGTAGGTATGGCTTGCCACCATTCCAACTACTTCAATTCCAGCATCGCGTAGTGCAGCAACAGCTTTAAGTGAACTGCCACCTGTTGAGATAAGGTCTTCAACCACTACCACCTTGGTTCCCGCTTTCAGCTCTCCTTCTATTTGGTTGCCCATGCCGTGGTCTTTTGGTTTTGGACGCACGTATGCAAATGGCAAGTTGAGGGCATCAGCAACAAGAGCTCCCTGTGATATGGCACCTGTTGCCACGCCGGCAACAGCTTCAGCCTCTGGGAAATTCTCTATGATGGTATGTACAAGTTCCAGTTTTACAAATGTCCTTACTTCAGGGTAGGAGTTCACTTTGCGGTTGTCGCAATAGATGGGTGATTTCCATCCCGATGCCCATGTGAACGGATTGTTTGGCTGAAGTTTCACTGCTTTGATATCCAGGAGCTTTCCTGCGAATGTCATTTTAATGTTGCTCATAATTATGTTTTTTATTATGTTATTCTGGTTTGTTAATGGAATGCTGACTATAAAAGGCAAGACCTTGCAAACTAAAGACGCACAATCTTACCATTATATATATATATGCCACTTGTCCTGCCTATATGGTTGATGTCGTCTGACACCACCCTGCCTTGTAAGTCGAACACTACATTTCTTGCCATGGGAGAGGGTGGGGCAGTGTTCTCAGGACATACTATTCTGCTGGACGATAAAGCTTCTTTTATACCATCCATTGCATATTGGTTGTAAATGGAGAGATTGGAACGGTTAATGATTGTCATGGAAGGTCTGTTGGCATAATTGGTACACCATACCATAGGAGCCATACCCCTTTTCATCGCCTCAATGTTTAAAGTCTTGTAGAAATGTTTGATAGAAGCGTTATGCTTCTCCTGGCTCTCTCCTGTGCCCTTAATGTTTCTCCAGTTGGCTCCATACTCTCCTATTATTATAGGGATATGCTTGTCAGGGAATATGTTGCCTATCTTGTCAAGCTGTTCCATAAGGAAATCCTCCTCACCGTATGTGGCATTATGGCTTGAGCCGCTTACGTGATTCTCGCTACCCCAATAGAAGAACATGTTTCCCCAGCTCTCATCGTTCATCATGCCCCAGAAGTTCCAAGGGGCATAATAGTGAACTTCCAAAGCAAGCTTATCCACAGCGGTGTCTGTAGGTAGTGTGTTCATAAGGTTTACGGTCTTGTCAATGTCTGTTGTCGGTCCCTGAATGACAAGAACCCTGTCGCTGTTGTTGCCGCCTGTGGCTCTCACGGCATCAATGAAGGCTTGCTCGTATCTTAGCAATGCAGTCATCTGTGTGGCATTCTCGACAGCTGGCTCATTGAGTCCTGCGAATAACAGCTTGTTGTCATAGTCCTTGAATTCGTTGGCTATCTGTGTCCAAATTTGTTTCAGCGTGTCGCATTTTGCGGTGACAGTTGCCTCGCTTGTATCTGTGAAGCTGTTCTCAAGCCATCCCCCGTCCCAATGACTGTTCAGGACAACATACATGCCATCGTTGATACAATAGTCAACAACCTCCTTGACTCTTTTCATCCATGTCTCGTCAATAGTTGTCGTAGAAGGCATGAAGTGTGCGTGCCATGCGCATGGAATCCTTACCGACCGGAAACCTTGCTCTTTTACAAAGTCAATAATATCCTGCGATGTCTTTGTAGGTTGCCAAGCTGTCTCAGCAGACAGATTGTTCTGGGGCACTTCAAGAGTGTTGCCAAGATTCCAGCCTGGAGCCATGTCCTTGACAATCTGCATTGCATCCTGTGCCCATATAGTCTGACATACTGCTAAGGCAGCAAATATCAATAATTTCCTCATAATTCTGTTAAATGATTATCCATGCAAAGATATATCATTTTATCCATATCACAAAGGTTTTTCTTTTTTTTGACTTATAGAAGAGGTAAATATCATATTAAAACAGACATTTATATTGTTAAATTACTTTTAATTAAACGCTATTATTACATTTTTGTCTAATTTTGCAATGATAAGGTGGAGTAAACCAACTTAAATAAAAAGGAATAGCCAGCATCTCACAGTGGAGCCAATGAAGGATTTTCCTTGAGTTTACGCAAAGATTGAAACAATAACATATAAACCAAATAAAACAACAGAAAGATGAAATTAAGAAAATTATTTATTGCAGTTTCCATCTTCATGGCCGGAATAGCATCAGCGCAGCAGATGCCGCCAATACCTGTCGATAAGTCGGTTAGAATTGGGAAACTTGACAACGGACTTACTTATTACATCCGCCATAACGAATGGCCGGAGAATGTGGTAAACTTTTACATTGCACAGAAAGTAGGCTCCATACAGGAGGATGAGGAGCAGAGAGGACTTGCGCACTTCCTTGAGCACATGGCATTCAATGGCTCGGAGCACTTTCCCGACAGTACATTGCTGGAATATACTCGCTCTATAGGCGTGGAGTTTGGAAGCGACCTTAATGCATATACCTCAATAGACCAGACGGTATATAGGGTTTGCGACGTGCCTACAAAGCGACAGGAGGCTGTCGATTCTTGTCTGCTCATTCTTAAAGACTGGTCAAACGGACTAACCCTCGATGCCAAGGAGATAGACAAGGAGCGTGGAGTAATTCATCAGGAGTGGAGACTTCGCAGCAGTGCAGGACAGCGCATGTTCGAGAGAGCATTGCCAAAGCTTTATCCAAACAGTAAGTATGGATTGCGCATGCCTATTGGTCTGATGAGTGTTATCGACAATTTTGAACCGAAAGCACTGCGCGACTATTATCGCAAGTGGTACCGTCCGGACAATCAGGCAATAATAATCGTAGGTAATGTTGATGTCGATCATATAGAGGCCGAGATAAAGAGACTATGGAAAGACTCCAAAGTCGAGCCAGATGCAGCAAAGGTCGTTGACGAGCCTGTGCCAGACAACATAGAACCAATATATGTTTTTGAGAAAGACAAGGAACAGCAGTTCAGCACCGTTTCAATAGCAATGAAGCACGATGGAGTCTCTTCAGAAGAAAAACTCACAATCGATTACCTTCTCGACAAATATGCTAAGGAGATAATCGGAATGATGGTAAACATGCGTCTGCAGGAAATGACGCAGAAGCCAGACTGCCCATTCGTCAATGCCGCTGCTTACGATGGCAATTATATCTTCTCAAAGACAAAGGATGCCTTCCAGATTGACGGATATGCAAAGGAGGGAAAAGACCTTGAGACACTTGCAGCCCTCTACCGCGAGGCACAGAGAATAAAACTCTACGGATTCACACCTGGAGAATACGACAGGGCGAAGTCGGAGTACATGAGTGTGCTTGAGAAACAATACACCAACAGGGATAAGACAAAGAATGCATATTTCGGCGATTTGTACCGCGACCATTTCCTTGACAACGAGCCAATTCCTTCTATTGAGGACAACTATCAGATTATGGCACAGGTTACACCTATGTTGCCAGTTGAGATGATTAACGAGTACGCAAAACAACTCATAACAGACAAGGACTCTAACTTGGTCGTTTTCATATTCGCACAGGAAAAAGAGGGAAAGACATATCCTTCAGAGGCTGATATGGCTTCTGCCATAAAGGCTGTAAGGGGAGAGAAAATCGAGGCTTATGTTGACAATGCAAAGAATGAACCTCTTATCCTGCCGGAAGCAATGCCTAAGGCTGGAAAGATAAAGAAGGAGACAGAAAACAAGACTCTTGGATACAAAGAACTGACTCTCAGCAACGGAGCAAGAGTGATTCTCAAGAAAACAGATTTCAAGGCAGACGAGATATTGTTCCAGGCTGTGGCGCAGGGAGGAAACAGTCTCTATGACAACAAGGCGGATTTCACAAACCTACAGCTCTTAGGTGAGGTGGTAGGAGCAAGTGGTCTCGGAAACTTCTCCAACACAGAACTGCAGAAGGCACTGTTCGGAAAGCAGGTGGATGTAGATTTCACCATGAAAGAACGTTCACAGATTCTGACTGGTCACTCTGTTCCAAAAGATATAGAGACAATGATGCAGCTTGTCTATCTCAACTTCACGAACATTGCCAAAGACGAAGATTCATACAAGTCCCTGCTCTCGCAGCTCGACCTTATGCTCAAAAACAAGAGTCTAAGTCCTGAGAGCGCATTCAGTGACTCACTTGTTGTCACCCTCTTCGACCATAACCCACGCAAGAACCCTATCACATCAGAGTCTCTTAAGGAGCTTGACTATGACAGGATTCTCGCAATTGCTAAGGAGAGACTGGCATACGCATCAGACTATACATTCTATTTCGTAGGAAACTTCGACGAGACTACTCTTCGTCCGCTTATCGAGCAGTATATAGCATCGCTGCCTGGTTCAAAGAAAAAGAGTGACTGGAAGGAGATACCTGGCTACGTGAAAGGCGTGGCTATAAACAACTTCAAGCGTAAGATGGAAACGCCAAAGGCAACGGCTATCGAGTTCTGGCACAACGAGACTCCTTATACTCTTGAGAATTCTGTAGTTGCCGATGCCGCCGCACAGGTGCTGTCAATGGTATATCTCAAAGATATTAGGGAAGATGCAGGAGCAGCTTATTCAGTTGGTGCTTACGGACTATTGCAGCGCACAGGCAAAAAGGCTAACAGTATTGTACAAGCTTATTGCCCTATGGATCCTGGAAAGGCTTCCCTCGCCCTTGAACTTCTTGCCAAAGGCATAGAAAACTGCTCTGTCTCTGTAGATGCTGATAAGGTTGCGAAAATCAAGGAAAACTTGCTGAAGAACTATGATGAGAATATCAAGAAAAACAGCTATTGGCTTGACCTCATCGATGAGTATGACTATACAGGTGTTGACTTCATAACAGATTACAAAGCTGTCGTCAATGCTCTTACTCCAGAGAAGATAGCTTCTTATCTGAAAACAATCCTCGCATCAGGAAATCATGTAGAGGTGGTGATGATGCCTGAAGAGTAAAATTATAGTCTGATATAAGCTATTTTATCATTACTAAATATACTCCCTTTCGAACTCATAATTCGGAAGGGAGTTTATTTTGATGCTATTCAAGCTAACTTATTAAAGTTTCTAAACTACCAAGTATGCAACTCTTCTGTAAAAGCCAATAGTTTGCATTGGTGATAAGGTTAATAACCTATCAGGCGATAGATTATTAACCTTTCAGCTGATAGGTTATTAACCTTGCTGGCAATGCAATTAGTTTTGATGGCAAATCAATACTATTAGATTTGGTTTAGTTCTGTATTAGGAGCAGCATTATTTCTTCAAGTTTACTTTTCCCTTCGGCCAGTGACCGTTGGTTCGCAAGTTAATACTTGCTCAAAAGAGTTTCCATGAGCTTTGCGAAAAAACAAGTTGACAAGTCAACAAGTTATTTGTATTCTGTTGACAGTTCATACAAGAAGAGTAGCAACTTGTTGACTTGTCAACTCGTTAACTGAAAGCATGTCAAAGACATGCGAAACTTGAGTTAATTCTAATGAACCGATTATATATAATCATGTAAACCCTTTGTTTTCAACCAAGGAAAAACGACAGGAGGCAGACACTGTCGTTATGTGTGTCTGCCTCCTGTAAGCTTATGGTTTAATCTTGCTTGTTTCCATTGCCCTGACGATGTTCTGGTCTTGGGCGTCTTTCTGGTCTTGGGCGTCTTTCACGCTCAACATACCCTTCTGGTTTTGGCAAAAGGACACGATGTGAAAGTTTGTATTTGCCAGTCTTTGGATCTATCTCCAATAGCTTGACGTTAATCTTGTCACCCTCCTTGATGCCTGCCTGCTCAACTGTCTCAAGGCGTTTCCAGTCTATCTCGCTGATATGCAGGAGACCATCCTTGCCTGGAAGTATTTCTACGAAGCATCCGTATGGCATGATAGAGCGCACGGTGCCCTCATAAACCTCACCTACCTCTGGAATAGCTACAATAGCCTTTATCTTGGTAAGTGCGGCATCAATACATTCCTTGTTGGGAGCGCATACCTGTATTTTTCCTACACCATCAATCTCATCAATGGTTATGGTAGTGTTAGTGTCTTCCTGCATTTGCTGGATAATCTTTCCGCCAGGACCAATCACGGCTCCAATGAACTCTTTAGGAATCTCCATCTCCACTATTCTTGGAACCTGTGGCTTGAAGTCGGCACGTGGTTCGGAAATAGTGTCGGTGAGTTTGCCAAGGATGTGCTCTCTTCCTGCTTTAGCCTGCATGAGTGCTTTCTCAAGTATCTCAAAGCTGAGTCCGTCACACTTGATGTCCATCTGAGTGGCTGTAAGTCCATCCTTTGTTCCTGTTGTCTTGAAGTCCATGTCACCAAGGTGGTCCTCGTCACCAAGGATGTCACTGAGTACTGCGAACTTATCCTCGCCTGGATTCTTGATGAGTCCCATGGCAATGCCGCTCACTGGCTTCTTCATAGGAACGCCTGCGTCCATAAGGGCAAGGGTACCTGCACATACGGTAGCCATTGACGAAGAGCCGTTAGACTCCAATATCTGGCTTACAAGTCGTACGGTATAAGGGAAGTTCTCTGGGATTTGTCCCTTCAGGGCACGCCATGCAAGGTGTCCATGACCAATCTCACGTCGTCCTACGCCACGCTGCGCCTTTGCCTCACCTGTACAGAAGGGAGGGAAATTGTAATGTAGGAGGAAACGCTGATAGCTCTTGTCAAGAACATCATCAACCATCTTCTCATCAAGTTTTGTGCCAAGGGTACATGTTGAAAGCGACTGTGTCTCTCCACGTGTGAATATTGAGCTGCCGTGAGGCATTGGCAGTGGGCTTACCTCACACCATATAGGACGTATCTCGTCTGTCTTACGACCATCGAGACGTATTCCCTCGTCAAGGATGCAACGACGCATGGCATCGCGCATTACATCGTGGTAGTACCTGTCAGCCTCAGCCATCTTCTCGTCAAGCTCATCGTCGCTCATGTCAGAATGCTCCTCTGTGTATTTCGCCTTGAAGTCCTCGATAATCTTGTCAAAGGCATCTTGGCGTGCATGTTTGTCAAGTGCCTGCTTGGTTACATCATACACTGGCTGATACAGTTCTTCGTTGATTCTGCTGCGGAGTTCCTCGTCATTGACCTCATGGTCATACTCGCGCTTAACGTCCTTGCCTAATTCCTTTGAGAGTTCAGTCTGAAGGTCGCACATTGGCTTGATGGCATCCATGGCTACCTTAAGAGCCTGCAGGAGGTCCTGCTCAGATACCTCTTTCATTTCACCCTCTACCATCATGATATTCTCAGCCGAGGCACCCACCATGATATCCATGTCAGCCTCTTTCATCTGTGCGAATGTCGGGTTCACGACATACTCACCATTGACTCTTGCTACCCTTACTTCTGATATGGGGCATTCGAATGGGATGTCGGAACATGCCAAAGCCGCTGATGCGGCAAAGCCTGCCAATGCATCTGGCTGTTCTACTCCATCGGCGGAGAGAAGCATTACATTGACAAATACCTCTGCATGGAAATTGCTTGGGAAAAGTGGACGGAGAACACGGTCCACAAGTCTTGAGGTGAGAATTTCGTTGTCACTCGCCTTTCCTTCTCTCTTCGTGAATCCTCCAGGGAATCGTCCTGCTGCTGCGTATTGTTCACGATAGTCAACCTGCAAAGGCATAAAATCTGTACCCGGAACTGCGTCCTTAGCTGCACAAACAGTTGCGAGCAGTACGGTGTTGCCCATTCTGAGGACTACTGAACCGTCGGTCTGTTTTGCAACTTTTCCGGTCTCAATTGTGATGGCTCTTCCATCAGGCAATTGAACTGTTTTCGTAATTACGTTCATCTAAAAAATCAATAATCTTGTCTTGTTAACCAAGATGTAAATACTTAAGTTTCGCATGTCTCCGACATACTGTCAGTTAACAAGTTGACGAGTTGACAAGTTATTAGTCTTTCTGGTATTGTCAAGCTCAAGCTATAAGAGTAGCAACTTGTTGGCTTGTCAACTTGTTAACTTTGAGCAAGTTTTTAACTTGCGAAACTTGAATTAATATATATGTGTCTATAAACGGCGCAAAGTTAATAAAAAAAAATGACAGTAAAGAGTGAAGACCGTGGAATTCGCTCCTTAGTCTTCAATTAGATTCTCTCCTGTCATGTCAGCCGGTTGCTCAAGTCCCATAATGTGGAGGATTGAAGGAGCAACGTCAGCCAGGCGGCCATTCTTCACTTTTGCCGAGTTGTTGTCAGTGACGTATATGAATGGCACAGGGTTGAGGGAGTGTGCTGTGTTTGGTGTGTCATCGTCGTTGATGGCGTTGTCGGCATTTCCGTGGTCAGCAATGATTATTGCCTCATAGTCGTTAGCCTTTGCAGCCTCTATTACCTCGCGTACGCAGTTGTCAACAGCATGTACTGCCTTTGCGATGGCATTATACACGCCTGTGTGACCAACCATATCACCATTTGCAAAGTTCACTACTATGAAGTCATACTCCTGTGTGTTGATGGCACCAACGAGTTTGTCCTTAACCTCGTAGGCTGACATCTCTGGCTTAAGGTCGTAGGTTGCTACCTTCGGAGAAGGAACAAGTATGCGGTCCTCACCCTCGAATGGAGTCTCGCGACCACCATTGAAGAAGAATGTCACGTGAGCATATTTCTCTGTCTCGGCTGTGTGGAGCTGCTTCTTGCCCTTGCTGCTGAGATACTCGCCGAGAGTATTGCCAACATTCTCTTTTGGGAAGAGGATGTGAACGCCCTGGAATGAAGCATCGTAAGGAGTCATGCAATAATACTGCAGACCTGGTATGGTCTTCATGCCTTCCTCTGGCATATCCTGCTGTGTAAGCACCTGTGTGAGTTCCTTTGCACGGTCGTTGCGGAAGTTGATGAAGATGACGACGTCGCCTTCCTGTATGGTTCCGTCAACCTTGGCATTGTTGATAGGCTTGATGAACTCGTCGGTAACACCTTCCTCGTAGCTCTCTTCCATAGCCTTCACCATGCATTCAGCCTGTTTTCCCTTGCCATCAACAAGCAAGTCGTAAGCCTCTTTCACACGATTCCAACGCTTGTCGCGGTCCATGGCATAGAATCGACCTACGATAGAAGCGATGTGGGCATCGTTCTTCTTGCAGACTTCAGAAAGCTGCTTGATGAAGCCAACACCACTTTTTGGGTCAGTGTCACGACCATCCATGAAACAGTGAACGAAAGTCTGTGTCAGACCATATTCCTTACCAATTTCCACAAGTTTGAAAAGGTGGTCGAGTGAAGAGTGAACACCACCATCGGATGTGAGTCCCATGAGATGCAGACGCTTGCCAGTCTCCTTGGCATAGCCATAAGCTGCCTTTATTTCAGGATTCTCCATTATAGACCCATCCTTGCAGGCGCGGTTAATCTTAACGAGGTCCTGATAGACTACACGTCCTGCACCGATATTAAGGTGTCCAACCTCTGAGTTACCCATCTGTCCATCTGGCAAACCAACGTTTTCGCCTGAAGCCTGAAGTTCAGAATGTGCGCTGACAGCTGTAAGATAGTCAAGATAGGGTGTTGGTGTATTATATATTACGTCACCCTTGCCATGTTTTCCGATTCCCCATCCATCGAGAATCATGAGTAATGCTTTTTTTGCCATAATTTTTTGTTTTATATTGTTTTGCCTTATTGTTGAATGTAAAACAGTTGAGTTCCCAAGCCATTATGCCTACAGGTAGAAAATGCTTTCGTTGCCCATGTTGAACAACAGGTCGAGAATGCTGAGGTTTGGTTGGAAACCGTTTCGCATTGCATATACCTGATAGTATTGTGACGGAATAAATCCGCTGTCTTGTTCATGATTTTTAGGACTGATGGCATAGCGGTAGTCGTCAGCCTCCAAGTTTCCATTTGGACATACGAAGTGACTCGTATGAGAAATGTCGGGATGTATGTCAAGCAGTTCGCACATCTTATATATGATAGCCTCATTGAAGTCAAGGAGCCATGTCCACCTTTTCTGGAAGAAGGGCTTGACGTCATCAGCATAATAGTCGAAGAATGCGCTCTCACCGTATGCTGACATCAGCGCATTCCAATGGACGTGTCTCCAATTGCCATGGTCGCTGATGCGCATCTCTTTTATGGATATTCCTCCATGTTTTCCCGTGTGTTCCACAGGAACGGTCAGAGTCTGTCTTCCGTTGGCTGTAGCTATCACACACCTGTTGCGATATGTCTGTTTCTGGTAGCTCTCGTTGGTTTCTATCAGGCATTTGTCATACCTGTATAGCTTTTGGTACCATTGCACTGGTGCGAAATATGCTGTAGAGAGTATGGCCTCCATTACTTTATATTATCCACCCAGTTGAACAGTCGGTTCCATCTTATGCCTCCTAATCCTTTCCTGTCTGGGTCTGATGACCACCATATGAATATAGGCTTGCCCACGATATGGTCTTCTGGCACAAATCCCCAGTATCTTGAGTCTGCTGAATTGTGTCGGTTGTCACCCATCATCCAGTAATAGTCCATTTTGAAGGTGTAGTTATGACATTCCTTGCCGTTAATGAAAATCTTGTTGCCGTCAACCTTAAGAGCGTTTTTTTCATATACACTGATGATACGCTCATATATTGGCAGGTTGTCAAGGGTAAGCGTTATGCTTGCTCCTTTCTTGGGAATCCATAGCGGTCCCATGTTGTCCCTTGTCCATCCAGTGAAAGCGTTGAGGGGATAGTTAGGTCCGGTATATATGTCCTTGTCTGTGACCTTTCTGATTTTCGATACAATCTTCCTGTTCTTCAGCTCCTTTACGGCATATGATGTAAGGGGCATGTAGCCGTCATATTCTTTCAGGATGGATGGGTTCAGAATTGTTCCCTCGTCAACATCATAGCCGTGGAGCTGTGCCATGTTTGTAATATCCTCTTCGCTGATGCCAAGCTCTTTTCTGAGGTCAGAATATTCGTCTCCAAGAAGTGACGATATTGAAATGTTGTTTAGCTTAACGAGATAAGCGTACTGCACATTGTCAGGTTCCTTGTTGGCTTTACCGTCGAGGAATACTACACCATTCTTTATTTGCAATGTCTGTCCGGGCATGCCTACGCATCTTTTTACATAGTTCTCGCGTCGGTCAGTTGGTCGACTGTCAATCTGTCCGAACTGTTCCGGATGGCTCTTTATGTATTCCCTTCCTTGGGCGTATGCACCGTTATAGAAGTTTCTTTGTTCCATAACATTCATGTCGGCGAGCCTGATGTCCGGATTTTGCTGAGCTATAAGTGACTCTCCCAATTTATATACACATTGGTAATAGTCGGCTGCCTGGTATCTGTCGGCAGTCATGATGGTGTCGCCGGCAGGATAGTTGAATACGACGATATCGTTTAGCTCAACATGTCCCAGTCCCTCCACTCTTCTGTAGTTCCAATGTGGCCATTCGATATAAGACTTGCATCCTACGATAGGCATGGTGTGCTGTGTAAGTGGCATGGTAAGAGGTGTCTCTGGTATTCGTGGTCCATAGCTGACCTTTGACACAAAAAGGTAGTCACCTGTGAGTAGTGATTTCTCCAGAGAACTTGATGGTATGACATAGTTCTGAAAGAAGAAGAGGTTAATGAAATATACAGCTACGAGAGCGAAAACAAGAGCGTCCACCCATGACATGATGAACTTGACAGGTCCTTCACTGTCTTTCCACCATTGCCATTTTATCTTTTTTGTGATATATACGTCAAATATGAATGGTATTACCAAAAGTCCCCACCAGCTTTTCACCCATATAAGGAAAAGGATATATAGGATTGTTACGGTGACGAATTTAATCAGTTGTTTTTTGGGGTTGATATTGTTTTTTTCTTTTGATTTCATTTCTGTTTGTATTTAACTTGACAAGTTTATGAGACATGGCAGTCTGGAAGTTTTGAATTGGGAACTTTTTGCTTGGTTTAGAACCTGAACATATCGCTTATGGTGAGCAATCCGGAATGTTTTGCTGTATATTCAGCTGCCATGACAGCTCCGAGTGCAAATCCCTTTCTTGAGTGGGCATCATGGGTAATGACTATTCTGTCGGCCTCACTGTTGTATTCAATTGTGTGTATTCCTGGCACTTCGTCACGTCTTATGCTTTCTATTGCAATCATGTCAGGCTCCACATCGTTTGATCCACAGGTGCTTCCGTCTGCATTAAGTTGCAGGCCTTTTGCCCATCCTCTTTTACGTTGAATATTGTCAGCAATCTCTTCGGCAAGTGTTATGGCAGTGCCGCTTGGAGCGTCGAGTTTGTGAATATGGTGTGTCTCCTCCATTCTGACATCATATTGCAGAAATCCGTCCATTATCTTTGCAAGATATCTGTTTACGGCTGAAAAGATAGCTACACCTATGGAAAAGTTGGAAGCCCAGAACAAAGTCTTTCCTTCCTCGTTGCACATTCTTCTTACATCATCAGCATGCTCGTCCATCCAGCCTGTAGAGCCGGAAACGACTTTCACATTGTGTGCGAATGCTCTTAGGTAGTTGTCGTAGGCTGCTTTTGGTGATGTGAATTCTATTGCCACATCGGCAGATGCAAATTGGGGGGAGTCAAAGTCCTCTAAATTATTGATGTCTATTATGCTTACAATCTCGTGGCCTCTTTGTAGGGCTATCTGCTCTATCATCCTGCCCATTTTGCCATATCCAATAAGTGCTATTTTCATTGCTTCATATATATAATTGGTGCAAAGGTACTTATTTTTGCAAACATAGACATTATGTTCATGCTAAAATATGTTTAATATGTTATATACGTACCCTCATCTGCAATTCAAGGTCTGTCATAGAGCTATGGTCTATCTGTTGCAGTCCGCTGCTTATATGGTCACGGTCAAAATAGTCGGTTGTTGCCAGCTTTGCAGTAATCCATATCCTTGAAGACAGGGTAAGTCTTGTCCACAATGAGTATCTCACTCCCTCTCCATAAAGGGATGGATAGTTGAAGGAGTATAGAAGTCCCTTTTCGTAGAAGCAGATTCGCGAGTTGTAGTCATCTGTGTTGAAATATCCTGCTGAGGCTGAAAAGGATAATTTCCTGTTTGGTGTCCATGATGCAGACTGCGTTATCATCCAGCCATTGCTGTTCTCCTTGTAATGGTCTGATGTGAAGTCTGCCTGTGTCTTTAATTTCCATGTTTCAGTCTTATACTCCACAAATAAGCGTGCTTTATGTGTTATGTCGTCTGTAAGTCCGTTCTTCTCATCATTGTTTTTCTCTTTCATCTTCAGTCTGTATCTCAGTCCCAGAGTAATGTTTCCCCTGCTGTAAGATGCCGACACAAGATTGTCCCATGCCCTTGATGAGAAGTCAATGAGATATTTTGCCCATGGGAAATGAGAATAGTCGGAATATGCCGACATTGACAGGTAGGAGGATGGATGCCACTCTGCACCCAGATATATTCCGCTTTCGTTCTGTACATATCCACCTTCGCTGAAGCTTTCCGAGAATAGTGAATAGTATTTATATGAATAGCGTCTGTAAACAGCCATGAGCGACAGGCTGCCAGAAGCTCTGAATCCAAGCTTGTTGATAGTGGCTATAGCATTGCAGTCTCCTGTAGCAGTCTCTCCGGCAAATGAGAATCTGCCTTTGTTGAATCCATAATCAACACTTATGTTCCAGTAATCCTGTCCTTTGGCATAATACCTTCTGTATAGTTGCTCTCCGGGGTCTATATTCCTGTTGAGATGAGTATATAGTGCAGTCACGCCGGCATGGAATCCATTCTTGTCAAAAGATAAATTTCCTCCTGCAAGAGATTGAGAGGAATTGTTTTTCTTCTCCATTTCGGTTGGAGTGCGATGATATCCTGTTTTCAGGATTGTTGCTATGCTTCCGTCGTCTTTGTTCAGAGTTGCATCTATTTCCCGGTATGACGCAAAGGCGGTAAGTTCCATGTTGGCTGGCAGAGACACCGTGATGGCAGCACCTTGCAGATAGTTTGCATCCGACCTTGACGAATATCCTCCAATGTAATTTGACTGTCTGCCAAGACTCGACAGAGAAGTAAGTTTTCCGAGTCCGATATTGTTATTGATGACAAGTCCCATGCCCATCTTAACTTTATATCTTCCAACGACGAGTGATTTAATCCTGCCCATTTTCCTAAGCGAGAGATAGAAGGAATAATGGTCATATCCCATGCTGTTCCTGCCAGCGAAGAAAGGCTCGCCCGCATCCTGTGCTCCAGTGAGTCCAATCTTCACATAGTCGGAATAACTGAAAGTGTATCTAATGGAATGTTTGTATTGATAGCCAAGATACCCGTTCTTGTCACCTTTCCTTTCATAGAAAGGAACCTTTATGGATGCGAGGATGTCGTGTTTGCCATATTTGGATATATCGCTGAGTTTGGGAAATTTACGGTCTTCATTCTTCTCTCCAAAGAATATGAATCGTGTCAGGAGTTTTCTTCTTAGTGGGTCAAGTGAGACAATCATTGCTAATTCACCCTCTGATTTCATGCTGCCATACTGATATAGATATGCCATTATATCTTCTATCTGTATGTCAGACAGGAAAGGCAGTCGCTCCAGCTCTTCTCTTGTGGCATTGTTGATGTCGATAGGGCTGTCGGCAAGTTCTGTAAGAAGGTCTATGGTATTGTCCCATGCCGGTGACTCCATGTCGTCAGATGTGGCGAGTTCTGCTATAACATCTTGCCAACTGTCATCCTGACCCCATGCGTTTAGGACTCCACCCAGTAATAGTCCTATCGATACGACTAAAGCCTTCATTCTGTATATATTATTTGTATAAGAGTCTGTCCGACAACTTTCAGAGTGTTACGGTCAATATGCTCCATGGTGTCGTCTGTAGTATGCCATGTCATGCCGAATGAACTTTGTGGACATTGCGGGTAATATGGAATAATGTCTATTGTTGGGATGTTTGCGGTCTTGTTCAATGGCACATGGTCATCAGTCACATATCCTCCTTCATCGTCAGGGAAGTAGCTGCCATATCCAGCCGCTTTTGCTGCGCTCCATACTTTATCTACTATTGTCTTGGCAAATTGGCTTGAGAGACCTTCTCTGTAGAACTTTGCGCCCTCGCCACCAACCATGTCAAGAAGGATTCCATATCTTGCCTCATAGCCTTCGGGAAGATTATCGGCGAAGTGTTTAGACCCAAGAGCCCAAGAGCCTTCTGAATCTTCAATGTTCTCTTCCCAAGTAGGCACACCCCAGTCTTCTGCATCGAAGCATACGAAATCCACTCCGATGCTCAGCGTGCTATCCTTGCTGACAAGCCTTGCAAGTTCAAGCATTACTGCCACGCCACTGGCTCCATCGTTGGCTGCCATCACTGGTGTCTTGTGGTTAAGTGAGTCTGGGTCGTTGTCTGCCCACGGACGACTGTCCCAATGAGCGCAAATAAGGATGCGTGTTGATGCATCAGGATTGTAACTTGCTATGATGTTGGTCGATTTCAAGATGGTACCGTCATATCCCTTAAGGTCGGCTTTCTGTGTTGTCACGGTTAGGCCGTAGCTTCGGAATTTTCCTATAATCCATTCTCCACATTTCTCATGCGCTTCTGAATTCATCGTTCTAGGTCCGAAGTTGCATTGTGCCGCAGTGAAAGAGTATGCGGAATCAGCATCGAATGCTGGTCCTGTCGGACTCGCTACGGCAGTGCTGTCACTGCCACTGCTCTTGCTGACGTTTCTGCATGAGGCGCAACTGAATGATATGACAGCGATTGCCACCATGCTTACCATTATTATTGTTCTCGTTCTTTTCATATTATGTTGTTGCTTCCTGTTTCTTGGGTGTGTTGGTTTATGAATGATGAATATGGTTACTTAATGCAAAATTAATATGCTTTTTCATTTTGTCCAAATGATTATCTCTTTTTTTGTGGTGTCTTTTAGTATGGAGACAGAAATTCTTAGCCTTCTAACCGTAATATTTTCAGGATATCGGAGAAGTTGTTTATGATATGGTTGGCGCCGGCATCCAGCAGTTCCTGCTGTCCGCCATTGCCGTACGTGACACCGCATGTAATGCATCCCCCTTTCTTTCCCATTATTATGTCAAATGAGGTGTCGCCGACCACCATTGCTTCATGTGCTTTGAAATGGAGTTGTTCCAGAGTCTTGACTACCATGTCGGGATCCGGCTTGGCATTCTCAACATCCCCGTTGCAAACAGTATATGATATGTATCTCATGATATCCATTTCCTCAAGGAAATTTAGCAGCGATTCTCTGCCTCTTGATGTGGCTATTGTCATGACAATACCCATAGAATACAGTCTTTCCATCGTTTCCTTCACGTTTGGAAACATACTTACCGCCCCTTTTATGTTGTTCTTTTCAAATAATTTCCTGTAAGTGCTGGCACATTCCTTTCCGAACATGACATCATCTCCTTTGCCTTCGTCAGAGTAAAGAGACATAAACGCTTTCTCAAGTGGGAGTCCAATGGTGGAAATGCATTCAGCATCACTTCTGAATGTGAGATTCAGCTTGTCTATGGTGTCATGCAAGGTTTTCACTATCAGTTGCTGAGTGTTGCCAATGGTGCCGTCGAAGTCAAAAATAATTATCTTTATCATCTGTTTTCCTGTGTAGTTTAAATATATTTGCTAATGGTTTGTTGTGGGAAATGAAGGGATGTCAATGTCACTCTTCAGGAACAAATATGGCTATTGTCTTCATCATCATATATTGGTATGACATATACATATATCCTTTATACCTGTTGTTCGTACCCCACGAGTTCTTGCATATAAAGTATTTCCTTCCTTTGTTGTCAATAGCTAGTCCCATCATCTCCATGCAATGGTCGTCTGTAGTCCTTCCTGTCTCGTATTCCCGCTGTCTCATGTCCTGAGTGACTGTGTTGATTTCACGGTCAAGAGTCACTACACCCTTCTCGAATATAAATCCTTTCTCACTGATGTCTCCTTCCCAACAAACGGGATGTCCTGAGCGTATGCTCCTTTCAGCCATGGCAAGCATGCTGTCAATTGGGATATTTGTCACAAGGTCGTGATATATGTTGTCAGGACTTTCAAGTGGGATTCTTATGCCGAAAGGGTGATGTGAGAAACTGGTGTAGCCATGATATTCGTCATCACGGCACACACTATGTGCGAATTCCAATGGGGTATATTCTACTCCATACATATATACGCGTAAGGGTAATGGGGATATTTCCTTGTCGAGCATTTCATCGACATTCTCCATTGCACTCTTGTACGAGAAGGCGGTCCTCATGCAGGATATGCTTTTTCTCATGAGTGTTACATAATCAACTTCATGTCTTGAATGATAGGCATCAAAATGATGGAGTCCGTAGGTCTGTATCAGGCGCAAAGTATTTGATGCCACACCTCTCATTGACCTGTAGTCTTCCTCATTGGAAGCAAGATGTTCAGCAGCTTTTTCGCGAATGAGCATCCTTGACACATAATCTACGCTAAGATTGACAGAGTCACCTCTCATGATGTGCTCCGTCTCTATTGTTGCAAGCATGGCATATATCCAGCAGGTTTGTGAAGGACCTTGGTCTTTGACAGGCGTTGTCTTTAGCCTTGTCACGTCCTTCATGGCAAGTTCACTATGCTGTTCCCGTTGTTTGTTGGAAGAACAGGCAGTAAATAATAGTGATATGGCAAGGAATGCCGGCATTTTTAAATATGCAAACATGAGTGCAAACTTACTTATTTTCCATCTAATAAACGAACAAACATGAAGAAAACAAAATAATTTTCTTAATTTTGTAGTTGATAATGTTGACGAGTTGACAAGTTGTTAGCATTTATGGTTATCGTTAAACTCAAGCAAGGTGAGTAGCAGCTCGTCAACTTGTTACTCGTCAGCTAAAAATATTAATATATGCGGACATATAGTGATTTTTGGAGGTCTCTTACAGCCATATATGAAGAAAGTGAGGCTCGCTCGATAGCATCTCTTGTGATGGAGCGCTGTCTTGGCATGACACTTACGGATATATGCATGGGCAACGATGACATAATGGCCGAGGCGGATTATGATAGGCTGCAAGGTATCAAGGAGCGATTGTTGTCCAGTGAGCCTGTACAGTATATTATAGGAGAAGAATGCTTCCGTGGGCATGTTTACCATGTGTCACCTGGAGTGCTCATTCCTCGTCCGGAAACGGCAGCGTTGGTGGATTGGATGGTAGATGATTTTTCAGCTCGGAAATCTACTGAAGGCATGAGGCTTCTTGACTGTTGTTGCGGAAGTGGATGTATCTCCATAGAAATGAAATATGAGTTTCCCGACATGATGGTAGAAGGTTTGGATATAGCCGAAGAAGCTATCCTTGCCACAGAAATCAATGCAATGAACATTGGCGTCGATGTCAAGGTTTTCAAGGATGATGTTTTAGCCCCAGTTCAAATAGAAGGCACTTATGACTGTATAGTCAGCAATCCACCTTATGTGTGTGACTTCGAGAAACGACAGATGAGAGCCAATGTACTGGATTGGGAGCCTGCTGTCGCACTCTTTGTCCCAGATGACAATCCATTGCTCTTCTATGAAGCGATTACCGATATGGCAGTCTCAGCATTGAGTGATGGAGGCAGCCTGTACTTTGAGATAAATCCTCTTTTTGTCCAAGAGATGGAACAGATGCTTGTTTCCAAAGGAATGGTGGATGTCGTTGTCAACGAGAGTCAACAATATAATAACAGAATGATGAGAGCAATGAAACCACTTGATTAATGATATTGCAGTTATGGTAGAGATGACAGAAGAAAAAGCTTTCCAACGTCTTTCCGCACTGTGTGCGAAAGGTGAGCAATGTTCTTATGACCTTGAACGTAAGATGAAAGGATGGGGAGTGAGTGATGATGCCAGACGCAAGGTGATGGGCAGACTTCATAAAGAACGATATGTTGACGACAAGAGGTATTGTGAGATGTTTGTAAAAGACAAGGTGAGGTTTAACAGATGGGGAAGGAGGAAAATAGAGCAGGCGTTATGGGCAAAAAGAATAGGCGAGGATATTTACCGTCCGATTCTTGACGCTGTTGATGACAATGACTATAAAGAAGCCCTTGTGCCTCTCCTCAGGCAAAAGGAGAGGAGCCTGAAGGGAGGCACCGACTATGAAAGATACTGCAAACTTCTGAAGTTTGCCATGGGAAGGGGATTTACCATGGACATAATAAGCCAGTGTATAGATTTGAGGGAGGATGAGGATTGTTAGTTTCTTATCAAGGATTACGGACACTATATTGCCGCGTCAGTGTGTGTCATGTGGCTGTAGGCTTGCCATATGTGAGGACACTCTTTGTGCCTCGTGTCGTATGTCATTGCCGCGTACTGGTTTTGCTGGTGACATGTATTGTAATGACATGGCAAAGCTATATTATGGACTTGCAGATATAGAACGGAGTGCGGCTTACATGTTTTTTGTTCCCCATTCAGATTCTGCACAGGTGATTTACCAGTTCAAGTATTTTGACAAGCCAGAGTATGCTGTGAGCATGGGAAGGATAATGGCTCAGGAAATAATGCCGTCAGGTTTTTTCGATGGTATGGATGTAATAGTTCCTGTTCCGCTTTCAGCCAGTAGGAAGCGCAAAAGGGGATATAACCAGAGTCACATGCTTGCGCAGGGTGTGGCTGAGATAACCGGATTGCCTGTTGAGGACAGGGTGCTGTGCAGGGACTCATTCTTGCAGAGCCAGACAATATTGTTCGGAATTCAAAGGAGGATGAATGTCGAAGGAGCTTTCAAGGCGGAGAATACCCATCTTGTAGAGAACAAGCATATACTTCTTATTGACGATGTGGTGACAACGGGAGCCACGACGCTGGAATGTGCTACAAAACTGCTTGAAATATCTGGAACTAAAGTCAGCGTATTGTCACTTGGCTATTCGAGGCATTGATAGTTTTCATCTTGCTGAGCGAGATGTTTATATCGGAAATCTTTCCATTCTGCAACTTTATGCAACACGGGACTGTTCCTATGCCAATCTTTTCCAATAAAGGACTTTCAAGCATTTTGCCATCACAAATGTTGGGAAAGACGATGTCGTCACGTTCGATAGTCTTATTGCATGCATTCTTGTCGGGGTCAAGGCATATGCCAATAGCTTTTACCTTGCCGTCTTTCACATCCTTGTTTATGGTGCGCTGTAGTTCCATGGACTCTGAATCCCATGATGCCCACACGTTAATGTATGCGGTACCTTTATTGACATTGCTGTTGCCTACTGTCTTGCCATAGGTATCCTTTGACTTGAATGCAGCAAGTGGCTTGCCAGGGAGGAGTAATGTGTAAGAGGCAAGTCTCTGATGCAGAAGGGCAATTCCAACTTCTTCAGGCTGTGCGTCTGCCATTACTTTCGCCAAAGACTTTGCTCTTTTGTAATCGGTGAAAGTAGAAGACAAGAAATATTTTCTCAGCAGATAGAGACCTATGCGTGATTCCGGGTGGTCTTTAATGAACTGCTCCGCATACTTGCGCTCCTCTGGTGGCGATGCGCTTGCTATCTGTTCGCGGAAGCTGTTCATAAGCTCGTTTTCGTCAGTTCCCTTGACGGTCATCTCTTTCAGACGTGAAGCATCAGCCTTGATATCGACTGATTTTCCAGACTCTGCAAATACGGGATGTTCCGAGAAGTTGGGGAATACAAGCATGAGGGTTGATGGTCTTTTCAGAGGTGTCTCGTATGCAAATCGTCCAGCTTGTATCCTTATAGTGTCTATGCCGTCAATTCCTCCGTCAGGACTATAGACATACAGTTCGCCTTGGTTAATGTGCAAGAAACGTCCCTCTATGCTGAAATAACCCTTGCGTGTTCCGCAAGAGAGCATAGTCACAATAGCCAAGAATATCAGCAGAGAGTAACATTTTCTGAATAAGACCATGATTGTTGTTCTTGAAAAAAAGTGCCGCGAGCGGGACTCGAACCCGCACAGCCATTACTGGCCAAGGGATTTTAAGTCCCTCGTGTCTACCAATTCCACCATTGCGGCAGCCATTAATGTCATAATTGTTATGAACCGAATGCAAAGGTAAGGTTAAAAATCGGAATAGCCAAAGCTTTTGCAAGTTTTTTACATTCTTTCCGGTACTTCAATTCCAAGAAGGCGCATACCGTTCTTTATCACTTTTGCTACATTGCGTGCAATGACAAGGCGTGTGGATTTCTCGTCTGCATTGTCGGCATTGAGAATGCTGTAGTCGTGGTAGAATTGGTTGAACTGTTTGGTAAGCTCGTAGCAGTAGTTGGCAATGCCACTTGGAGAGTAGTCTTTTCCAGCTTGTTCAACAGCCGCTCCGTAGTCGTTCATCTTTTGGATAAGTTCAATCTCCTTTTCATTGATATGTGCAGAGAGGCTTACGCTCTCCGGAATGTCAATGCCAGAAGCTTCTGCCTTGCGGAGAATGGAACGTATTCTTGCATATGTATATTGTATGAATGGACCGGTGTTTCCATTGAAGTCAATACTCTCTTCTGGATTGAAGAGCATGTTCTTTCTTGCATCAACTTTCAGAATGAAGTATTTGAGGGCACCGAGACCTACGATGCGTGCAATTTCCGCCTTTTCCTCATCGCTAATGTCCTGAAGTTTGTTGACCTTGTCCTCGCTAAGTTGTCTCGCGTTAGCAACCATGGTTTCTACAAGGTCATCGGCATCTACAACTGTACCCTCACGGCTTTTCATCTTGCCGTTAGGCAATTCAACCATACCGTATGAGAAGTGGACAAGTTCCTTGCCCCATTTGAAGCCAAGACGGTCGAGGAGGATTGAGAGTACCTGAAAATGGTAGTTCTGCTCATTGCCTACAACGTATATCATCTTGTCGATGGGGAAGTCACGGAATCGCATGTCGGCAGTACCGATGTCCTGGGTCATATATACACTTGTGCCGTCGGAACGAAGCAACAGTTTTTGGTCAAGTCCTTCATTTGCAAGGTCAGCCCAAACGCTGTTGTCGTCCTTTCGGAAGAAGAGACCCTTTGAAAGTCCTTCTTCTACCTTCTTCTTTCCCTCGAGGTATGTGTCTGATTCGTAATATATCTTGTCGAAACCAACGCCAAGTGTGTGGTATGTCTCGTCAAAGCCGGCATAAACCCATGCGTTCATCTTTTCCCACAAAGCTCTTACCTCCGGGTCACCTTGTTCCCATTTTACGAGCATGTCGTGGGCTTCCTTGATAAGAGGAGCTTCTGCCTTGGCTTTCTCCTTTGCACTGTCGGTGTCCATGCCATCGGCTACGTACTTGTTTGTCAGTTCTTCAACCTCTGCACGATAGTGGGCATCAAATTTCACATAATAGTCTCCTACAAGGTGGTCGCCTTTCTTGCCACTTGACTCAGGTGTCTCTCCATTGCCCCATTTCAGCCATGCAAGCATTGACTTGCAGATATGGATGCCTCTGTCGTTGACAATATTTGTCTTCACGACCTTGTTGCCATTGGCTTCCATAATCTGTGCAAGCGACCATCCAAGGAGGTTGTTCCTCACGTGTCCGAGATGGAGAGGCTTGTTGGTGTTTGGAGATGAGTACTCTATCATTACCAGTGGAGAATCGTCATTGGCAGTCTTTTCCCCGAAACGTGGAGCTTTGTCTATGTCGTTGAGTAGTGAGAGCCACGCTTTGGAAGCTATGGTGATGTTTAGGAATCCTTTCACTACATTGAAGTCTGCTACAGCCTCACAGTTGCGTGCAAGATACTCGCCAATGTCCTGGGCGGTGTCTTCTGGTTTCTTGTGGGATATTCTAAGGAGAGGGAACACTACAAGTGTGACATTTCCCTCAAAGTTGCTTTTCGTCTTCTGCAGGGCTGCCTGCTCTGCTGTCACGTCAGCCCCGTACAGCTCCTTAACAGCCTTTACGATTGAGTTGCTTATCTGTGATTCTACGTTCATGATAAATAATGGTTTAAAGGGTTAAAGGTTTAAAGGGTTATGAGGTTATTTCACCTGACACCTAAAGACCTGGAACCTTATCTTATGAAATTTGTCTTTATGGGTTGTTCAACCTCCGGCATTGGCACGCCGGCTGCTTTGCCAGCCTCGATACATTTCAGTAGCCATGCCATGTTCTGTGCAAGACGTCTCATGGTCTGCAAGCCTTCCTTGTCCTGCAACACCTCCTCTGGTGTGTTGCCATGAATCTGGTTCCAGTATTGTGATGTGACAATAGGCATGTTGTTCATTCCAAAGAAATGGTTTATGTCCTGCCAGCCTCCCATTGAGCCACCTCTGCGGCATGATACCACAGCCGCTGCAGGCTTGCCGCTGTATAGTGATGACTTGCATACGAAAGCGCGGTCGAGAAAAGATTTCAGCTGTCCTGACAAACCAGCGTAATATATTGGTGTGCCAAAGACGAAACCGTCACACTCGCCAACTTTTGCGATGAATTCGTTTACCTTGTCTTCATCATTCCAGCAGCGTTTTGACTCCATGCATTTATAGCAGGCAATGCATCCCATGGTGGGTTTTGTGCCTATCCAGAAATGTTCCGTCTCAATGCCACATTTCATCAATTCGGCAGACACCTCTTCCAAGGCTGTGTATGTGCAGCCTCTGTGGTGTGGACTTCCGTTAACTAATAAAACTTTCATGATTTCTGTTGTGTATAGTATCTTTTAGATAAAGAGTCAACAATACTAACTCTCTATTTTTCTGAATGCCAAAGGAAGGTATTTTATAATGTCGCTGGCTATAAGACTCTCTTTCCCTACCTCCTTGGCGGCAATGTCTCCGGCAAGCCCATGAAGGTACATGCCTACAATACATGCGTCTTCTCTCTCATAGCCCCGTGCCAGTAGTCCGGTAATGATGCCAGTGAGAACATCTCCACTGCCAGCTGTTGCCATGCCGCTGTTGCCCGTACTGTTGAACACCACGTTGCCGTTAGGCAGGCAAAGGGCAGAGTAGTGCCCTTTCAGGATAATGTATGACTGGTAGGTTTGAGCCATGCTTTGTGCCTGATACAGGCGTTCATAGTCTCCGGTACATATTGTTCCGGCAAGTCTGTCAAGTTCTTTCGGATGGGGAGTCATGATAATGCCTTTAGGAAGCTGCTGGAGCCATGCCCTGTGATTGGACAGGATGTTGAGGCCATCAGCATCTATGACGGTAGGACATTGAGACCGTCGCAGTTGTGACACAAGAGCAATTCCCGTGTTCTCATGCTGTCCAAGCCCCGGACCTATAGCCAAGGCATCGAAGTCATCGGAACTTACAGACTCAGAGAAATAAGTCTCCTCCTTGTCCATCTGCATTACAGCTTCGGGGATGGCTGTCTGCATGATGTCGTAGTTTCTTCGAGGTGTGTGGGTCGTCACCTTGCCTGCACCACTTCTGAGACATGCTTTTGTTGTAAGTATAGAGGCTCCCGCCATGCCATAGCTGCCAGCTATAATCAACGCATTGCCCATGGTTCCCTTGTGGGCGAAGTCATCGCGTGACTTTATCCTTCTCGTTATGTCAGCTTCTTCCGTCACATAGTATCTCGCCTCTGTTTTCCTTATGTACTCATTGCTGAGTCTTATGTCTATTACCTTCAGTTTCCCAATGTATTGCTGGCAGTCTGCGAAAAGGAAGGATAGTTTCTTTGATTGCAAGGTGAGTGTCACGTCAGCCCTAATGATGTTGACACTTACATTGTATGTGTTATCTTCGGTCATCAGACCAGATGGAATGTCAATACTTATGACCTTGGCGCGTGACTGATTGATATATTTCACCAGCGATGCGAAGCCACCGGCAAGTGGCTTGTTGAGTCCGGAACCGAAAATGCCGTCTATTACGACTGTGCCGGATGGAAGTTCTGGAGGGTCAAACTGAGTGGTCACCTCAACAAACTCTCTCATCCTCTTGCATTCCATGGCTCTTTTCTTATTTGCCATGCAGTCATCGGACAGCCGGTTGCCAATGTTGAACAGATAGGCACTGACGCTGTATCCCTCCTCAGCAAGAAGTCTTGCAACGGCAAGGGCATCTCCTCCGTTGTTGCCAGGACCGGCAAACACTATCATTGGAACATCCTTGCCGCATAATTCGCATATCTGGCGGGTGATGTTCCTTGCAGCCCTTTCCATCAGGTCTATCGAACGGATAGGCTCATGTTCTATGGTATATTTGTCAAGCTCATGAAACTGAGCACTGGTGAAAATTTTCATATCAAGGGCAAAATTACACAAAAATATGCAAACCAAAGCTATTATAAAGTTATTTTGTTTGCCAATGATGTTAAAATTCAAGAATTTATTATTAATTTTGCGCCAAAATCAAAGAAATAAGTTGACAAGTCACAAGTCGCTACCTGTGATAAGGTAACTAAAATATTAATCTACAATGCTATGTGTATTATCTCTGTAAAGGACAAGAAGTTCCGTCCCTCTATACCAGAGGAGACAATTCTAAAACATGTAAAGGAGGTGGCAGACCGTATAAATCGTGATATGGAAGGTAAAAATCCTCTTCTGCTTGCTGTGTTGAACGGCTCGTTCATCTTCGCTGCCGACTTGATGCGTATGATAGACATATCATGCGAGATTTCCTTTGTAAAGCTGTCCTCATACCAAGGCACGTCATCTACAGGAGAAGTAAAGGAAGTGATTGGACTTAACGACAGCTTGAAGGATAGGACAGTCATTATAGTAGAGGACATCGTGGAGTCTGGACTCACCGTGCAGAGCATGATGGAAAGTCTGAGGAAGATGGAGCCAAAGGAGATACATGTGTGTACGTTACTCCTGAAACCTGAGAAGCTGACAGTGCCGCTTGACATTGAATATGTGGCAATGGAGATACCCAATGACTTTATTCTTGGCTATGGGCTTGACTACGACCAGCAGGGACGCAACCTAAGGGACATTTACACGTTGGTTGAGGATTGAAGGTTGAAAATTGAGAAATTGAAAATTAAGATTTTATAAATTGACATATAATGAAGAATATTGTGATTTTTGGTGCTCCAGGTTCAGGAAAGGGCACTCAAAGTAATCTTATCATCGAGAAATATGGACTTGGACATATTTCAACAGGTGATGTTCTCCGCGAGGAGATAAAGAATGGTACAGAACTGGGAAAAACAGCAAAGGGATTCATTGACCAGGGGCAACTTATTCCAGACGAACTCATGATAAGCATACTTGCCAACGTGTATGACGGCTTTGGCAAGGAGCATGAAGGTGTCATCTTTGATGGATTCCCAAGGACTATACCACAGGCTGAAGCTCTGAAGAAGATGCTTGCAGAAAGAGGACACGAGGTAGCCGCCATGATAGAACTTGACGTGCCAGACGAGGTACTTATGGAACGCCTTATAAAGAGAGGTAAGGAGAGCGGACGTTCTGACGACAATGAAGACACTATCAAGAAACGCCTCACCGTATATTATTCACAGACCTCACCACTCATCGACTGGTATAAGAACGAGGGAATACACCATCATATTAATGGATATGGTGAGTTGCAAACAATCTTCTCTTGTATAAGTGACGTAATAGACAATCTCTAATCCCATGCAGGATTAGAATATGAAACGAAAAATCTATTTTCAAGTTTAGCATGTAGAAATCATGCTAAACTTTTTTACACTTAACTTATTCAAGTTTCGCAAGTTACAAACTTGCTCAGAGGAGTTTCCTTGAGCTTTGCGAAAAAACAAGTTGACAAGTCAACAAGCTATTGGTTTTTCTGGTCATTGACAAATTCAAGCAAGAAGAGTCGCAACTTGTTGACTTGTCAACTCGTTAACTGACAGCATGTCGGAGACATGCGAAACTTAATTTGAGTTAACGTCCCATCCATCCGCTGAGAGCATACAGCGGCACGTTCTCCATCCAATCTTGGTTAACGTATTGACATAGGGACAGGCGCAGACCTTTCAGACCTTCGTTGTCTTTTACAAACTGCGCAAGAGACTTCGAACGGACATTAGTAGATGCCTTCACTTCTATCGGCACGACTTTGCCTCCGTACAGAATGATAAAGTCAATTTCGGCGGGAGTGCGTTCGTTGCTCCAATAATAGGGGGTAACACCAATTGAAATCAATTCCTGAGCAACAAACTGTTCGCTGAAGGCTCCCTTGAACTCTGTGAACACCTTGTTGTCAATAAGCATGTCTGAGGCTGATGCATCAACCATGAGGAATCATAGGGACAGGTTCCTTTGACCCTCTGTGAACCAATGTACCTGTCCCTACGACCCTCTAAGCCGGTTGCTTCGTGCATAGCAGATGCAACATCGCAAGCCGGCACGTACGAAATCATAGTAAGTGGTGGCGAGGCGGACAACTACGAGTTGTTTTACAACAATGGTTGGCTAACGGTAACTCCATCTACGTCTTTCATTAGTGGCAGAGCAACGGAGGAAACAACCTTCAATGTGTATACTTTATAAGGCATTTGCATAAAACACAATGCAAAGAACCTTGATGGTCTTGCAAGTGGTGTATACGTTGTAGAAGGTAAGAAGATTGTTAAGTAGATACAAACAAGGCGAAGCGCCCTGCGTCTGATTTTACCGAACGCAGGGCGCTTTCGTATATTTCGTTAGAAAACCTTGGTATGCCTATTCCAGCCTATGTCGAATGGAATGGGAAAAAGAGAGAAATGGTTGGAATCGGTAATAATGCATTTGAAGAGTGTATCCTGTCTGCCTTGTACGGGTGGCGCTATTTGCAGCCTATGGGTTTCTTGCCGTTGAGTGCCGGGAAGTGCCACTTTGAGCCGTAGCTGATGTATCCGCAGTCCTTACACTGGTATCTGTTGCACGTGAACCACAGGTCGCCCACCTTCACCACTCCTGCACCGAACCGGTATTTGATGCTTTCCTTGAAGCCGCTTTCGGTCTCGGCATCGGTAATGTCCTTTATCTGTGCCTCGTCGCCGTCGATGGGGTCGGCAAAGATGCGGAAGCCCACATCCTGCCGTCCTTCCTGCATGTCGAGCCACTGGTATGTGGCGGGATGCCTGTTGGAGGTGTCAGCGTAGCTCTTGCCGGCAACGGCGGTCATAACGGTCTCGTAGCCCGGGTCGCCACTGCTGATGGTGTCGGAACACATCTCGGAGACGTTGCCCTTCATGTCGTAGAGTCCCTGACAGTTGGCCGGCAGTTCTGCCACATGGTGCATGGCGTTGCCATACTGATACACCCATCCCATTATTTCGCCACACTGTATGTATGTGCTTGCCCATTCCTCTGCTTCAGGCAGGCGGAACCTGAGCGGCACTCCCTGCTCTGCTGCCATAGTGTTGAGCCGTGAGATGAAGGCGTCCACCTCTTCGTGCGTCACTCCGGTGGCGGGGTATTTGCTGTCGATTTTCCATCCGTGGCGATTGTCGGGGCATACGGCTCCCCAGAGTTGCTGAGTGGTCTCCGTCTCTGCCACGTATACGGCGGTGGTGTCCTGCGGATAGACCACGAGCCTCATCCTGAGGGGCACGCCTTTGAAACTTTCTATCCACGGCTTCGCTATCTGGCAGAATTTGTCTGTTTTCACATTCTTGTGGCTGCAATTCTTCGTGCGTCGTATGTCTTTCAGCATTCCGCACTTGATGCAGCGGTAGTGGTCTACGAATACCGCATGGTGGTAATACTTCGACACCTGGTTTGCCCCGAGATCTTCGGTGCTTACCAGCCGGAAGTCGTGGAGGCAGGGTTCGCTCCATTCCGTTTCGGTGCGCTGGCCCACGAGTTGCTTGGTGTCGTTGTCGGGACAGTAGAAGTATGTGGAGATCACCTTGTCCATCTTCATCCTGTCGCCCACCCTCTCGGCAGGCTTCTCTTCCACCTCTTCCTTATACACGCCGCCAGGGCAGCACTCCTTGTTCATGGGTGCACTGGCATTGGGCACTATGGTGGCGTCTTCAAGATCTTCCGACTGTTTCAGGCCGCATATCAGACACTGTCTCGTCACCTTGATGTTCCATGTCTCCATCATATAGCACTGGTTCTGGCTTGTTTCCCGCTTGAGCGAATTGAAATCCGGCTGTTCCTCCAGATAGTTCCACACGTGCTGGTGCTCGCCAGTCTTCTTTTCGCAGTTGGGGTCGGTCTCCGTGCGCTCCAGGTCTGGTTCAAACTCCTTGTGACCGCATATCTTGCATCGCCAAGAGCGGTCGTACTTGACGAGAATGATGCAGTCGCCCAGATTGGTGCGGCTCTTCACGTATTCCGTGGTGTCGCGGTCTGGATGATAGCAGGTGTTGTCCTTCTGGCTCGCCTCACGCACCCATGACACATAGTAAGTGCCCCTCACGAGTTCGCGCCCCACCTCGTCGTATATGTCGGCAAACATGAATATGGTGTCGTTCTTGTAGGGGTCACGCGGGTCTGCAAAGCTGTAGATGTATTCCGGCACGAAGGTTTCGAACGAGGACAGGCTTTTGCGGTTTTTCCTCATGAAGTTCACCTCGCGTGCGTGGCTCCACAACTGATGCGACGCGCAGGTGATTCTCTGGTCGCCGCTCACGGCGCATCCGTCATCGGAAGCGGTGGCAAACACGCGGTTGTTGCCCAGTTTGTCGAACTCGTCAACGATCTCATAGAACTTGCATTTGTCTTTTCTCTGCTTGTCGTGGTAGAACGAGAGGCGCAGCTGGTGGGGCTCGTTCGGAGAGAGCACCTTGTCGCATTTCAGGTAGGTCACTTTCACCATCATCCCCTGGTCGCCCTCCATAAAATCCTCGTCGGGATAGAGGCGGCGAAGCTGTTGCAGTTGGCGTGCCGTGTTGTCCGTCTCGTCGTCGTAGAAAAGGTCGGTCACTTGTCTCCCCGAAGTCAGCTTCACGTTGGGGTCCGGCGAGTCTGGCGGGGTTACCGCTTTGGTCGTGGTCTTACTTTTCTGCTTGTCAAAAGACTGATACAGCGCGCTGCCGACCATAACGGCGGCTGCCGCCTTGGAGAAATTGCCTTTGCCCATAAGGCTCTTTTTCTTGAGTGCTCCCGTCATGTTTTTCTGCGCCATTGCGGGTACTGCCGTATTGAACAGCATAACGAGGGCAAGGAGGAGCAGGGCTAAGGCGTTGCGGCGGTTGGCTATGCCTACATGAATGTGCGTTCCCATTTGCCGGTGAAGTTAAAGGATGTAAGATAGAAGTAGTTTATCCTTCCGTTATCTATCTCGTCTTTGAAGATAGTGTATACCATCGGCTCGGTGAGCTTTGTAAGATCGAGGTCCTCATATATCATGCCTCCGCCGTCTTCGAAGTCAATATCTGCCTTATAGAGCATGTCGTTGCTCCATCTGAAGTAGCACACCTTGGCTCCGTTGTATGGGAAGTCCTGGCAGGCTTCCTTCTCTGCCACCCATTTCCCTACGCCTTCGAGTCGCTCATAATCGGAGCCGCCTGCAAAGAACACTTTGTATTTGAACACGAGCACGTTGTCCACCATCTTTCCCAGGCGCAGCGATGTGGCACCGTCGTAGTCGGTAACCTCGGCAACGTAGAGTCCCGACTGTCCTTTCACCTTACCTATGCGCCAGCTCATGGCCTGTGCCATCCATCCTGCCGTGGCGTCGGGGTCGTCGGTTGTCGTCCATACATATGGCGTGTTCTGACATTTGTTCACCATAAACGGCTCCGGCACCACTTTTGTCATCACAGACTTGCTAATGTAAACGGTTTTACCCTCCACATTGGCCTCCACCCAGTCAGGGTTGTCGCCCTCGTCGGCAACGATTTGTGCGTTGGGCAGCCACCAACCCTGATCGTAGCTTTTGTACACTGCCACTTTCCTTGCTTTGGTGCTTGGAGTTTGCCTCATGTTTGCGGAGTTTCCCTTGGGGTGATAGAGTGCCTTGGGGGCATCGAATGTAAGACTGCCGAGTACTTGGCTAGCGGTCTGTGCCGTAGCAGAAAGACTCATCGCGATGAGTGCGACGAGAAGAGAGAATCTTGTTCTTTTCATAAATAGTATTGTTTTAAAGAATTAGTTTTCATTTTATTTGCCACACCTCTGTCCGCATAGCTTCGCTTCTGTGTTTGCCAGTGTGGATATGGTGTCTACAGGCATCCGTACGCATGGCATCATCTTCGGCAAATGGCCTGTTATGATGTCTGTTCTTGCTTGCGTCGGCAAATTTAATGAAAAAATCCAAACAATCCTAAAAATTACTTGATTATTTGTTTACGAATATATTAAATATGGTCATCTCTCTATTTTTTCCATATCGACATGAAAAGGGAGTGCCCCGGCACTCGCGAATCCACTTAAATCCCAAAGTAAATCCAAAAGGGAATCATAGGGACAGGTTCCTCTGACCCTCTGTGAACCAATGTACCTGTCCCTATGACACTTGCACTTTTTTCGATGATATAAACAAGAGAAAACCACACTTTTTCGACGTTATAATATGTTAAACCATACATTTTTTCGACGATAAGACTTTTTCTCCTTATTGCTGAATGTCATTTTTATGAACGTTCGTTGTAAATGACGATACAATATTGTGACAGAATCTGGCGATGGTGCTTTTCGCCCCTTCTGAGCCTTCCCAAAGGGAGATGTCAAGCCTTAAAGAATTGTGTAAAATCAGACCAATCCTCAACTCGAAAAGCTCTGATATCCCTTACAGATTTCCTAAACCACTCAACATCCTTTAGGGCATTAATGGCAGAAAACAGAACCGACATGTCATTTTTCTCTGTCAGATACACACTTCCTTGAGTATTATAAAAATCATACCTTCGTAACAAGGTCTTGATTTCATAATAGCATTGTTGTAAGGGTCATTGTAGTGAGACTTCAAGTTATTTATGTTTAAATCAAAAGCGATAGCAAACATACCTTTAGAAGGATTAGCGAAACACTATTACAATCTATGTTCACCACTGCGGGATGTACGTTTCGCAGTGGTGGACGTACGTTTCGCAGTGGTGGACGTACGTTTCGCAGTGGTGAACATAGATTTTGTTTGTTATGTATCAGTTTTGTTTGCAGACAACAAGTATAATACAATGCGGAAGAGTATTTGTTGATGACTGGTTTGGTGGAGTATTCAGGAGGGGTATGAACAAATAAATGGAGGTTGCACCGTAAGCAATTACGTCACAACCTCCATTTATATTTGGTGATTCTAACAGATTCCTGTCTAATAGTCAGAATCTATTTTGTATGAAATGCATATTAGAGCTGTGGACCAGCAGCAACGAGAGCCTTACCAGCCTCATTGGTGGTGTACTTGCCGAAGTTCTTGATGAAGCGTGCAGCAAGGTCCTTAGCCTTCTCTTCCCACTTGCAAGCGCAGTCGTATGTGTCGCGTGGGTCGAGGATGTTGGTGTCAACGCCTGGCAACTCTGTAGGAACAGTGAAGTCGAACAGAGGAATCTGCTTTGTTGGAGCCTTGTCGATGTCGCCGCTCAGGATGGCGTCGATGATACCACGTGTATCCTTGATAGAGATACGCTTGCCAGTACCGTTCCAACCAGTGTTTACGAGGTAAGCCTTAGCGTTGTTGGCTTCCATCTTCTTAACCAGCTCCTCAGCATACTTTGTTGGGTGCAGCTCGAGGAATGCCTGGCCGAAGCAAGCAGAGAAGGTAGGAGTAGGCTCTGTGATGCCGCGCTCTGTACCTGCCAACTTAGCCGTGAAGCCAGAGAGGAAGTAGTACTTGGTCTGCTCTGGTGTCAGGATAGATACTGGAGGCAGTACGCCGAAGGCGTCTGCAGACAGGAAGATAACCTGCTTTGCTGCTGGAGCAGAAGAACCTGGCTGGATGTTATTGATGTGGAAGATTGGGTAAGAAACACGAGTGTTCTCAGTTACGCTCTTATCAGCGAAGTCAATCTTACCATCAGCAGCTACAGTTACGTTCTCGAGGAGAGCGTTGCGCTTGATAGCGTTGTAGATATCTGGCTCAGACTCCTTGTCAAGGTTGATAACCTTAGCGTAGCAACCACCTTCGAAGTTGAATACACCATTGTCATCCCATCCGTGCTCGTCATCACCGATAAGCTTACGCTTCGGGTCTGTAGAGAGGGTGGTCTTACCTGTACCAGAGAGACCGAAGAAGATAGCGGTGTTCTCACCGTTCATGTCGCAGTTTGCAGAGCAGTGCATGGAAGCGATGCCCTTCAGCGGCAGATAGTAGTTCATCATTGAGAACATACCCTTCTTCATCTCACCGCCATACCATGTGTTGATGATTACCTGCTCGCGGCTTGTGGTGTTGAAGGCTACGCAAGTCTCTGAGTTAAGACCCAGCTCCTTGTAGTTAGCAACAACAGCCTTTGAAGCGTTGTAAACAACGAAGTCTGGCTCGAAGGCCTCAAGCTCCTCAGCAGTAGGACGGATGAACATGTTTGTTACAAAGTGAGCCTGCCATGCTACCTCAACGATGAAGCGTACAGCCATACGGGTGTCCTTGTTGGCACCGCAGAAACCATCTACTACATAGAGGTTCTTGTTTGAAAGCTCGTTCTTTGCAATCTCCTTAACCTTTGCCCAAACCTCCTCAGACATTGGGTGGTTGTCGTTCTTATATTCATCAGATGTCCACCATACAGTGTCCTTTGAGTTCTCGTCCATTACGATGTACTTGTCCTTAGGAGAACGTCCGGTGTAGATACCAGTCATTACGTTGACTGCGCCAAGCTCGGTCTGCTGACCAACCTCGAAACCTTCAAGTCCTGCCTTTGTCTCCTCCTCGAACAGCTGCTCGTAAGAAGGATTGTGAGCGATTACCGTAGCGCCGGTAATGCCATACTTTGTCAAATCTAAATTTGCCATTATTATAACTTGTTTTATTAGTGAATATTAATCTTGTTACTCTTAATCGACTGCAAAGTTAGTAAAAAACGATGTTTAAGCAAATGATTGGATATTAAATCTTTTTACTGTAGCCACCCAAAAGGTTAAAGAATTAAAAATCCCCATGTGCCAGTTGGGTAATTGCCATACAGACTTTGCATTTGAGGCTTAATGGTTTAATGGGTTTAATGGTTTTAACCTCACAACCTCACAACCTTAAGACCTAAAGCATTGCCTGTATTTCAGCATCAAGGTTTTCTATCTGCACGTCGCGTTTTTGCAGTACATTGTTCCTGTCGATGAGGAAGAATGTTGGAGCAGTATGAACGTTATAGTTCACAATGTTGTGTGAGTCGATGCCATCTGGGTCGAAGACACTTATCCATGGCAGGTTTGCTGTCTGTGTCTTCCAGAAATGTTCGTTGTTGTCGAGTGATACCTGATAGATTTCAAATCCTCTGTCGTGATATTTGTTATACAGGTCGCGCATTGACATTATGCGTTTTGTCGATTCGCTTCCTGTGCTGAATACATGGAAGTCGAGCATTACCACCTTTCCCTTGAGGTCTGAAAGCCTGCGTATTTTTCCTTTATTGTCCATGAGTGCAATGTCGATTAGTCCGGAGTTGACTACTTTTGATGCATCGATATTCAGTGGTTGGCTGTTGCTTTTCACGATACGCTGGTCTTTCATTCCCTGTATGGCTATGTTGTGCAGGTTCTGACCTCTTTCTGAATTTGGGTAGAATGTGTCCCAGTTTGTTGCCACGGCTCCGAACACCTTGATGTCTCCTGCATTCTCACGAGGGTTGAATATGAGTCTTGCATTGTTGTTTATCACTATATACTGGAACAATGCGAAATAGGCATACGCCTTCATAGGTTCTTTGTAGATATAGTTGCGCGACACGTCCAGCTTGTACTGCTCAATAAGTGAGTTGATGACAGTCAGGGAGGAGTCTGCGCTGATAGAAGGGTTGTTGGCAACGGCCTGGCATTGTGTCTGCAATTCTATCTGTCTGAGAGCAAGTTCTCTGATTTTCTCGTTCTCGTACGACTTGCCCAGCTCGTAGTTTGTAGCCATGAGTGGGTAGCTTGCTTTCACCTCCACAGTCTCTGTTGAGTCGATAGCGAGGTTGATGATTTGCCCTGCTATTCTAAGGCGGTAGAATTCCGGATTGTCAGCTTGGTTGCCAGTGAAGTTGAACTTGCCTTCCGTGTCAAGCTTCACAGAGTCTAACACCTTGAATCCGTCGAGACCATTGTGCTCGAAGTATAATACGGAATCCTTTGCATTTGTTATCTCTCCATTTACATGGAACTTGCCTTTTCCGCATGATGCGAGAAGACATAATAATACGGGTATTATATATTTATAATGTATCATAGTCGTTATGTGTTTACATTGCGAAAGTGTTGAATCCGCCATCTACGACAGCCACGGTACCTGTTACAAACTTGGCAGCGTCTGACATCAGGTAATGAATGGTGCCGCATAGTTCTTCTGGTTCACCCATTCGTCCGAATGGAGTTTGTCTAATAACGTCCTGTCCCCTTTCTGTATATGAGCCGTCAGGATTTGTCAGCAGTTCACGGTTCTGTTCCGTTATGAAGAACCCTGGTGCTATGGCATTCACCCTTATTCCCTCTCCGAATTTCTTTGCGCACTCTGTAGCCATGTATGCAGTGAAATTGCTTATTCCAGCCTTGGCAGCGGCATAACCGCACACTCTTGTCATGGGTCGGAAGGCTGCCATGGAAGAGAAGTTTATTATGACTCCCTTCCCTTTCTCCGCCATCGGTTTCAGGAATATCTGTGTTGGTATCACCGTTCCTGTGAGGTTGAGGCTTAATACTTTCTCAAACTCATCGGTATTAAGGTCGAAGAATGTTTGTTCCGGAGTTATGGTAGCTCCCTTCATATTGCCTCCGGCTGCATTGAGCAGTGTGTCTATGCGACCGTATCTTTTCAATATTTCGTCCCTGTTTTTCTCAACCACAGCCTTGTCCATTACATCCGTCTTTAGGAACTCGCATTTTCCTCCTGCTGCAGTTATGTCCTCTGCGATTCTCCTTCCGACATCCTCCTTTCGTCCAAGGATGATGACGATGGCACCATTGGCAGCCAGATATTTCGCTATGGCTCTTCCAAGAATACCTGTGCCCCCGGTTATCACGGTCACATTGTCTTTTATGTCAAATAGTTCGTTCATGATATATATTTAATTTTAGTTGACAAGTTAATGGGTTGCTACTCTTTTTAGTTGTCAAGTCTGTGAGTTGAAACTCTTCACCGCAGCCATTACACCCTGAACCTGTGCCATGGCGAACATTCTTCCAAGGAAGGAATATCCTGCGTTGTATCCACGTGTTTCATCGCCAAGCATTGTCATGCCATGGTCAACCCGCATAGGCAGCGAACAGTTTTCTTTCTCAAATATCTTCACCAGTTCCACCACATCAGCCCTTCCACCGAGATGACTTGCCTCTGTGAAGTCTCCGTTTGGGAAGATATGGCATGAGCGCAGGTGTACGAACCATGTCCTTGATGCATATTTGCGTGCGAGTGCCACTACATCATTCTGTGCGCCTGCAGAAAGCGACCCGGCACAGAAAGTCAGCCCGTTGTGCTTGTTGTCAACAGCATTGAGGAACCATTCTATGTCCTCATCGGATGTTACGATTCTGGGTAGTCCCAGTATTGGGAATGGTGGGTCGTCGGGATGCACGCACATGTTTATTCCACATTCCTCGCATACAGGCATTATGGCGCTGAGGAAATACCTCATATTATCGCGTAGTGTGTCCTTGTCAACGCCTTTGTAGAGTGCGAGCAACTGCCTGAACAGTTGCAATGGATGGTTGTCTCCTTCCCGGAAATTGCCGCTCACGAAGCCCTGAGTCTTAATGACTATGTTCTCTACAAGTTCGTGCTCGCTCTCAGGCGTCATGGTTTTCCTTAGTTGCTCCACCTCAGCCACTATGTCGCGTCCGTTGGGCTTTCCGTCAGGACCAAGAGTCTTGAATCTTGACCATTCCTCAAGAGCTCCATCCCTTTTCAGGATATATATGTCGAAATATGCGAAATGCGGAATGCTGAAATACAGGTTTGATGTCCCGTCTGGATTTGGATGCGCAAGGTCAGTGCGTGCCCAGTCGAGCACAGGCATGAAATTGTAGCACACGGTGTGTATCCCCTCTGCTGCAAGGTTGCGCAGGCTTTGCTTGTATATTTCTATTTGTTCGTCACGGTCGGGACCAGCATATTTTATGGTCTCAGTTACGGGCAAGCTCTCCACTACTGACCATCTCAAGCCATGACTTTCAATGTATTCCCGCAGGTCACGTATGTCCTTCTGTTGCCAAACGTCACCAAGCGGTATGTCGTGCAATGCTGTGACGATGCCTTCAATTCCTATTTCCTTAAGCATGGCAAGGGTTATTTTGTCTTTCTTGCCAAACCATCTCCATGTCTTTTCCATGTATAAGTGTTTAAAGAATTGTCCTTGTATATTTTTCGCAAGCAAAGTTAATAAAAAAATCCATTATATAGTCACAATGACATGATATTTTCATATTTACTGGTTTTTAAAAGTCAAATTTCAGTTACGTCTTTTTCCTCCATCTGTCTTCCTTTACCTCCTTTTTTCTACTTCCGAATATTAAATATATGTCGTATTCGCACAATCGTTTGCGCATTGATTTATGTTAATTTTAGGAAAGTTGTAGGACTGAACGACATAAACACAGTACCTTTGACAAATAAAACAGAAATTTTAAATAAACTGACCTATTTTTCTATGATTGTTCATTTCAGCATAAAGTACCATACTTATTATGGTCAAGACATAGTATTGAATGTTGACAGCGTAAGTGAGGATGGGAAACGCAGTTCCTCCAGGTTCGGGATGCATACAAATGACGGCACAAGTTGGACATGTGACGTCAATGTTGTTGGTTCCAAAACAAGTTCCATGATTTATTACTACTCCGTTGAGAGGCTTGGCACCGTGGAGCGTCGCGAATGGCAGGGAGTGCCGCATAGACTCGTTTTTGACTGTGGCGACAAAGCAGAATATTATGTTTATGACAAGTGGAACGATGTTCCTTACGATTCCTACATGTATAGTTCGGCAGTTACGGAATGCCTTAGAAAGAATGCCGTGGATTATGCTCCGTGCTGCAATGCTCAGGTAGCTGATACAGTTGGCAAGACTCTAAGGTTAAGGGTAAAATGTGGTACGTTAAGCGAGGGCGAGACTCTTGTCTTGACAGGAGACGGCAACCTGTTGGGCGACTGGCGACCAGAGCATGGTATTGCCGCTGTTGCACATTCTGCCGGTGAATGGACCGTTGACGTGGCAGTGGATAATGTTCCACAGAACACACTTGAGTTCAAATTCGTGGCAATGCGCAATGGTGCTGTCAGATGGGAACAGTCTGATAATAGGAAGGTTGTACTGCCGGAAATGCACAAGGGAGATGTCGTTGTGATGGATATCGATGCTGTCTCCTTTGACTGCCATCCGGTGAGATGTGCCGGAACTCTTGTGCCTGTCTTCTCCTTGAAATCGGAAAGCAGTTTTGGCGTAGGCGATTTTGGAGATTTGAAGAAAATGATAGACTGGGTGAGACTGACGGGTCAGAGAGTGCTTCAGGTGCTCCCTATCAATGACACCACCACCACCCATACCTGGACAGACTCATATCCATACTCATGTATATCAATTTTTGCATTGCATCCGCAGTATGCCGACCTGTCATCGCTTCCCCCAATTGCAGATGAAGCGTCAAGGAACAGACTGGAGACTTTACGTCAGGAACTCAATGCCCTTCCGAAGATAGACTACGAGAGGGTCAACGATGCGAAAGCCGAATATCTACATATTATATATGAACAGGAAGGAAAGAAAGTACTGGCTTCCGATGAATTCCGCACCTTCTTCAAGGAGAGTGAGGAGTGGCTTGTGCCCTATGCTCACTATTGTTACCTGAGAGACACCAATGGCACAGCCGACTTCTCCAAATGGGATGGAAATACAGAGTGGAATGAAGCCGACAGGAAGAACCTCTCTTCACCACGTTGCAAGATGTTCAAGGAAGTGGCATATTATTACTATGTACAGTTTGTGCTCGATTCACAGATGAGGGCTGTTCACAGCTATGCAAGGAGCAAGGGAGTCGTATTGAAAGGTGACATTCCTATAGGCGTGAGCCGATATGGTTGTGATGTATGGAGCGAGCCTCGCTATTTCAACCTTAACGGACAGGCAGGTGCTCCGCCAGATGACTTTTCTGTAAATGGACAGAACTGGGGCTTCCCCACATACAACTGGGAGACGATGATTGCTGATGGATGTCAGTGGTGGGTAAGGAGATTCCAGAACATGTCGAAGTACTTCGATGCTTACAGGATAGACCATGTCCTTGGCTTCTTCCGAATATGGGAGATACCTTACGATGCCGTGCACGGATTGCTGGGACATTTCTCTCCGGCTCTTGGAATGACAGTAGAGGAAATAGAGGGATATGGTCTCAAGTGGCAGGAAGAACTATTTACCGAACCGCTCATCATGGACTGGGTTCTTGACAGGACATTCGGGGAGGATGCCGATGTCGTAAGACGCAACTTTGTGGAGCCTACCCATGATGGCAGATACAAGATGAGAGGGGAATACAATACCCAGAGGAAGATAGAGTCATGGTATGCCGGAGCTGACGAGTCGCAGTATGCCCTGCGCAGTACGCTTGCCGATTTCCGCGACGGACTATATTCACTCATCAGCGATGTGCTCTTCGTGCGTGACCACAGAAACCCCAACCTTTTCCATCCACGCATCTCTGTGCAGTTCGATTTTATATATGAATATCTGTATGACAGCGACAAGGATGTCTTCAACAGACTATACAACGACTATTATTACAAGCGCAACAACCAGTACTGGTATAACGAGGCAATGAAGAAACTGCCAATGCTCGTTAGTGCTACAAGGATGCTGGTTTGTGCGGAAGACCTCGGAATGGTGCCTGACTGTGTGCCATGGGTGATGGACGAGTTGAGGATTCTGAGTCTTGAACTGCAGAGTATGCCTAAAGACCCTGAGGTGAGATTCGGACACTTGTCGAGAAATCCATATCGTTCAGTGGCGACGATAAGCTCACACGACATGCCCACTCTCAGACAATGGTGGGATGAGGACTGGCAGAGGACACAGGAATATTACAATACGAGACTTTACAGGGGTGATGCTGCACCGCACCCACTTCCGGGATGGCTTGCTAAAGACATACTGTCAAGGCATCTCACCTGTCCTTCCATGTTGTGTATATTGAGCATTCAGGACTGGCTCTCCATGGATGAGAGACTTAGGCTTGCCGATGCTGATGCCGAGCGAATCAACATACCGTCCAATCCAAAACATTACTGGAGATACAGGTTACATCTCAGCATCGAGGACTTGATGGCAGCCACATCCTTCAATGATACTATAAAGGAAATGATTAGTCAAAGCGGAAGGAAATGAGAATCATGGCCCCTGCCCTTTTCAGGGTAGGGGGCGTTGTTTTTACAATAGATAGATATTAAACATTCCAATAAAAACATTTTTGACATGAAAACCAATAGTCTATTCAACTTTAAAGGCATAAGCCTTTCAAGGCTCCTTTCCACAAGAAGGAACTGGGGGTTGACATTGCTTTTATGGCCTCTTTTTACAATGGCACAAAGTGTAAGTTCGCCAAATGGTGATGTAGTTGTGAAATTCACTCTTGCTGAAGGAGGGGTGCCTACTTATGAGATGAGCTACAAGGACAAGGTCGTTGTAAAGCCAAGCCGTCTGGGACTCGAACTTGCCAAGGACAAACATGCGTCAAAGGGCAAGAACGAGACTGACCTCATGGACGGTTTTAAGGTGGCTTCTGTCAACAATACAACTTTTGACGAGACATGGACTCCCGTATGGGGTGAGTGGTCGCAGATTCGCAACAACTATAACGAGATGGAGGTGAACCTTAACCAGCCCGCATCACAAAGAGACATTATTATAAGGTTTCGCGTGTATGACTATGGCATGGGACTACGCTATGAATTCCCTCAGCAGAAGGAACTCAACTATTTCTTGATAAAAGAGGAACATACACAGTTTGCCATGACAGGCGACCATACCGCATGGTGGCTTCCAGGCGACTATGACACACAGGAGCAGGAGACGCAGGAAACAAAGCTCTCAGGCATACGCTCGCAGTTCAAGAAAGCTGTCAACTGGGACAACTCCTCTGTGTCAGTATTCTCGGAAACGGGTGTACAGACTGCTTTGCAGCTGAAGACAGACGATGGTCTATATCTCAACATCCATGAAGCAGCATGTGAGGATTATGCCACTATGCATCTCAACCTCGATGACAAGAACTTCGTATTTGAGTCATGGCTCACACCTGATGCCACAGGGTTGAAGGGATGCATGCAGACGCCATGCCATACACCATGGAGGACTGTCAAGGTGAGTGATGACGCACGTGACATGCTGTCGGCACAGCTTACACTGAATCTCAACGAGCCTTGCAAGATAGAGGACACTTCATGGATTCATCCTACAAAATACTGTGGAGTATGGTGGGAGATGATAGTTGGCAAGAGCACATGGGAATATACCAGCGGACTGCCATCTGTGAAACTCGGCGAAACAGACTATTCAAAGGTGAAACCCAACGGACGTCATGCCGCCAATACTGAAAATGTGAAGAAATACATAGACTTTGCTGCAGACAACAACCTTGACCAAATCCTTGTAGAAGGATGGAATGTTGGATGGGAAGACTGGGCAAATATGTGGAAACGCGACGTTTTCGACTTTGTCACTCCATATCCTGATTTTGATATCAAATATCTTAACGACTATGCACACTCACGTGGCGTTAAGCTGATGATGCACCATGAGACTTCTTCAAGTACTCAGAACTATGAACGTCATCTCGAAGATGCATTGAACCTCATGAACAAGTATGGCTATGACGCAGTGAAGACCGGTTATGTGGGTGACATCATCCCACGTGGAGACCATCATTACTCACAGTCTATGAACAATCACTATATGTATGTGTTGAAGGAGGCTGCAAAGCATCATGTCATGGTCAACGGACATGAGGCTGTACGTCCAACAGGTCTGTGTCGTACATATCCTAACCTTGTGGGTAACGAGAGCGCACGTGGTACAGAGTATGAGGCTTTCGGAGGCTCTGCTCCCTCCCACACGGTAATACTGCCGTTCACTCGTCTGCAGGGTGGACCTATGGACTATACCCCGGGCATCCTTGAGACGCAGCTCTCCACATGGAGTGATAATCCAAACTTCATACATACTACGCTTGTCGGACAGCTCGCCCTGTACTTGACAATGTATTCCCCTCTTCAGATGGCAGCCGACCTGCCAGAGAACTATGCTAAGTACAACGATGCTTTCCAGTTCATACGCGACGTGCCATGCGATTGGAGTGACTCTCGTTATCTTGAGGCAGAACCTGCACGATACATCACCGTGGCTCGCAAGGACAAGAATAGCGACAACTGGTTTGTAGGAGGCAAGTGCAACGAGACAGCGCGCACTGCCATCGTGAAGCTCGACTTCCTTGACAAGGGGCGCAAGTATGAGGCAACATTCTACGAGGATGCAAAGGATGCTGACTACGAAAAGAACCCTAAGGCTTATACCATAACCAAGAAAATAGTAAAGCAGGGACAGACGCTGAAGATTAAGGAGGCCCGAGGCGGCGGCTTCGCTATTTCAATAAAAAGCCTCACACCCAACCCCTCAAAATAAAAAAAGCCTCACCCCCAACCCCTCTCCAAGAGAGAGGGGAGTGAAATGTTGAGGTGGGATAATTATGTAGTATCATATAAATAGCACATAATCATATAATAACACATAACTCAACTTTAGCAAGTAGTAAAGAGGAGATAAAGGGAGATAAATGACGTATGATATGAGGTTGTTAGGTTATGAGGTTGTTAGGTTATTTACCTTAAAACCTTAAAACCTGAAACCTGAAACCTGAAGACCTGAAACCTAAGACTCTCGTCTTTTAACTTCCTAAGCGACCAAAGGGAGCGATAACTTCTCATAACTCCTTATAACTCCTAAAGTTGAGCACATGCGAAACTTAAATATATGAGAATAAACAAAAAAGTAACAATGACTGTGGTCTCTTTGATGTTTGCAGGTGGAACAATGTCCGCCCAGCAAACATTCAACGAACTGACCTACACCAAGGATGTCTCTTCGTTTAGGCTTAATGCCCCTTCCAAGGCAAAGAGTGTGAAGGTGCATATATATAAAGAAGGTGTAGGAGGCGAAGTGGTTAAGACCGTGAAGATGAAACGCACAGGCAACGACCTGTGGACTGCTGACATCAAGGGTGACCTCAAGGGAATGTTCTACACATTCCAAGTAGAAACCAGTAAGCAGAAGATGAACGAGACACCGGGAGTCTTCGCCAAGGCTGTGGGAGTGAACGGACGTCGTGCCGCCATCATCGACATGGCAGACACCAACCCCGATGGATGGTGCTGCGACAAGCGTCCGCTGACCAAGCAGCCTACTGACCTTGTCATCTACGAGATGCACCACCGCGACTTCTCCGTTTCTCCCAACTCAGGTTTGGAGCACAAGGGCAAGTTCTTGGCATTGACAGAGCCAAAGGCAGTATATCATCTGAAGAACCTCGGTGTGAACGCCATCCACATCCTGCCGTCCTATGACTACGCCTCGGTGGATGAGTCAAAGCCTGACGTGCCTCAATACAACTGGGGCTACGACCCGCTGAACTACAACGTGCCCGAAGGCTCTTACTCCACCAATGCCGAATGTCCAATAGCCCGCATAAAAGAGTTCAAGCAGATGGTGCAGGCGATGCACAAGGCTGGCATCCGTGTAATACTCGATGTTGTGTATAACCACACTTTCGATGTTGACAACAGCAACTTCAACCTCACCTATCCCGGCTATTACTACCGGAAGACCGCCGACGGCAAGATTTCCGACGGCTCAGGCTGCGGTAACGAGACAGCAAGCGAGAAGCCACTTATGCGCCAGTTCATGATTGAGTCAGTGCTCTACTGGGCAAAGGAATACCATATCGACGGTTTTCGTTTCGACCTTATGGGTATTCATGACATTGAGACGATGAACCTGATAAGGAAGGCTCTCGATGAGGTGGATCCTTCTATATATATATATGGAGAGGGATGGAGTGCCGGCACATGTGCATATCCTGTTGAGAAACTCGCCGTGAAGGCAAATACAAGGCAACTTGACCGTATAGGAGCTTTCTGTGATGATATGCGTGATGCCATCCGTGGACCTTTCAGCGATGACCATAAGGCAGCTTTCCTTGGAGCTGTGCCTGGTAACGAGGAGAGCATAAGATTTGGAATAGCAGGAGCCATAGCACACCCACAGATAGACATGTCAAAAGTCAATTACAGCAAGGAGCCATGGACCAACTCACCGGCACAGATGATAAGCTATGTCAGCTGTCACGACGACATGTGTCTCGTTGACAGACTGAAAGCGAGCATACCGGGAATAACCGAAGATGAACTTATCCGCCTCGACCTCCTTGCACAGACAATGGTCTTCACGTCGCAGGGAGTGCCCTTCATCCTTGCCGGTGAGGAGATGCTCAGAGACAAGAAGGGTGTGCACAATAGCTTCAAGTCACCAGACAATATCAATCAGTTGCCATGGGAAAATCTTGAAAAATATCCGCAGGTATTCGACTACTACCGTGGACTCACTGAAATGCGCCGTAATCACCCAGCATTCCGTATGTCGGATGCAGAGATGGTGCGTACTCATCTTGAATTCCTCAAGTCTCAGGAGAATGTGGTGGCTTTCCGCCTTAAGGACAATGCCAATGGCGATTCTTGGAAAGACATCATTGTAATCCTCAACTCCAACAATACTACCCAAAGAGTCAACATCCCCGATGGCACATGGACCTCTGTGTGTGAGGGAGGTCAGATAAATCTCGCAGGTATCAAGGAGTACACAGGCACAGAGGTGGAGGTTGCTCCACAAGAAGCACTGATTATTTATTCAAATTAAAAATGATAAGACATCTCAATATTAATTACCCAAAATGAAAAGACTATTAACAGCCTTGATGTTAGGCACAACATTGACAATGAGCGCAGCAAAGATTGATATTGCCAAAATAGAGCCGACAAACTGGTATGTTGGAATGAAGGACGCAAGCCTACAGTTGATGGTTTATGGAAAAGATATCAAAACGGCAACAGTTACGACCGACTACCCAGGAGTACGGATTGACAGTCTTGTAAGACTTGACAGTCCAAACTATCTTCTGGTGTATCTCGACCTTTCCGGTGCGCAACCAGGCAATATGACACTTACTTTCCAGCAGGGAAAGCAGAAAAGGAAAGTTAACTATGAGCTTAAGGCTCGTGAGAAGAAGGGAGAGGAGCGCATCGGTTTCAGCAATGCCGATGTCCTCTATATGCTGATGCCCGACAGATTCGCATCTGGCCGCACAGACAATGACCAGATAAAGGGAATGAATGCTTATCGCAACGACCGTTCACAACCCAGTCTGCGCCATGGTGGGGACCTCGAGGGAATACGCCAGCATCTCGACTATTTCAATGAGCTTGGAGTGACGGCATTATGGTTTACACCTGTTCTTGAGAACAATTCTCCTGACCATGGAAACCAAAGTACATACCATGGATATGCTACAACCGACTACTACAAAGTTGACCCGCGTTTCGGAAGTAACGATGAATACAGGCAGCTGTGTGACGATGCACATGCCAAAGGTATAAAAATCGTGATGGACATGATTTTCAACCATTGTGGTTTTGAGCACCCATGGGTGAAGGATATGCCATCACATGACTGGTTCAACACTCCTGAATGGCTTTTGCCTGAGAACCAAGCAACAGCAGTGGAACTGAAAACGATGGACGGGGCTGCTAAGGTCAATGACAAATACCTGCAGACAAGCTACAAGCTTACTCCTGTTGTTGATCCATATGCCAGCAAGGTTGACATGCGTGAGACTGTTGATGGATGGTTTGTTCCGACAATGCCTGATCTCAACCAACGTCTGCCTTGGGTGATGGACTATCTTATCCAGAACAGTATATGGTGGATAGAGACAGTGGGTATCGACGGCATACGCATGGATACTTATCCCTATGCTGATGCAGACGGCATGGCATTATGGATGAAGCGTATTAATCTGGAATATCCAAATTTCAACACGGTAGGTGAGACATGGGTAACAGAGCCAGCATATACTGCCGCATGGCAAAAGGACTCCAAACTTGCCAAGAAGAACAGCTACCTGCCTACAGTGATGGACTTTGCCTTCTATGACCGCATCAACCAGGCGAAACATGAAGAGACTGACGACTGGTGGAAAGGTTTTAACAGGATATACAACAGCTTGGTATATGATTATCTTTATGTGAATCCATCAAATGTGATGGCATTCCTTGAGAATCATGACACCGACAGATTCCTCGGAAACGGAAAGGACACGACGGCATTGAAACAAGCTCTTGCCCTGCTTCTTACTATTAACCGCACTCCGCAGTTATATTATGGCACGGAGATTCTTATGAATGGAACAAAGAATGTCACGGATGGCAATGTGCGTAAAGACTTCCCCGGAGGTTTCACTGGAGATGAGGTCAACAAGTTCACACGTGAGGGCAGGACAAAGGCAGAGAATGCCATGTTCGACTGGCTTAGCCGTCTGCTGCATTGGCGACAGGGCAACGATGTGGTTACTAAAGGCAGACAAGTGCAGTTCATACCTTACAATGGAGTGTATGTCGTAGCTCGCCAGAACAAGGGAAAGACGGTTCTTACAATCCTCAATGGCAAACGGACTGAAAACACTCTCAGTGTTAACCGCTATGCCGAGGTGATAGGAAGTGCCTCAACAGCCACGGATGTGATAACAGGTGACAAGGTGGACATATCAAAGGATGTAGTGCTGCCAGCCCGAGCTGCAATTATCCTTGAATTCTGATGACGGTTGGCATCTGTCCAGCCAACTATACACAATCACGCTCCGTAAAGTTCAAATCGGTCATTAGCACTAACCTAAAACCTGATGACCGATTTGGCTTAATAGATTTGTGTTAACGGAGCAGTTCAATAGAAACAAATTACAAAGGAAACAAACTACATAGAAACAAACAGCAATGAAGAAACTGATTCTTTTAATAGCTGTCATGATGACAGGACTCACAGCCTTTTCCCAAGGATACTACACAAAGGAGTGTAAAGACAGTAAAGAGCGGAAAAGGGCTGCTAAATGGGTAAGAAGGGGGGAATGGAGAAACGGTTTTGAAGCAGCATCTCCACACAAGAGTGTTAACAATGTGGAATTCATGACACAATATCTTAAGAACACTGCCCAATGGGAGGCAATGTTCAGATGGTTAGCTTCAAACAATCTTGTTGATATGCCAAAGGGTAAATACCCCATTGAAGGCACTACCCTTGTGGCAAGTGTTGAAGAGAGCTCAAACAGTGAGCTTGCAAAACGCAGGAGTGAGAGCCATTACCATCATATTGACTTCCTGTATGTTGTTAAAGGCACTGAGCGTTTCGGTATTATTGACCATGTGACGAGCAAGCCTAACTGCGATTACAAGCCGGATGTGATGCATTACGAATACAAAGTTGACAACACACTGTTCTATGACTCCACGCCAGACAGCTTTTTCGTCTTCTTCCCTTCTGACTGGCATATAGCGAAAGTCAAGACAGAGAAAGAAGACCAAAGCATTAAGGTTGTGGTGGTGAAGCTCGACTATATTCCTTAGGGTGAAGCTATTTCACCTCCCAAATGTCATTTGTTTCAAGAAGCTCCATGAAGTTGTGATAAGGCTTCTTTGCCTTTACCTCCTCAATCTGTTCGTTTACGGCTGAGTCGTACGTTGGAGCTTCGACATCCCTTATGACACCAAGGGCGATAGGGAAGCCGTGTTCGTTGTCCATCATGGCAAGCTTTAGCTGAAGAGTGTTGTCTTCGCAATGGGCATCGTGAACAAGGATGTCTTCCTTCGTGATGCCGTTTTCGCCTATCTTGACAACCTTCAGGCCGAAGCCTTCCTGCATGATGCCATATTCATTGTTCTCTCCAAAGACGAGAGGCTCGCCATGTCTTACATATATGGCGTTTTTCTTCCTGCCCTCTTTGCTGTATATGGCATCATAAGCACCATTGTTGAATATCACGCAGTTTTGCAGAATCTCGCATACTGACGCACCCTTGTGTCTCCAGGCTGCTTTCAGTATTTCCACTGTTTCTGTATTGTCGGTTGCCACAGAGCGTGCGAAGAATCTTCCTCTTGCTCCGAAGCACAGCTCAGCAGGACGGAATGGATCCTCTACGGTGCCGTAAGGACTTGATTTGGAAACGAATCCCCTTGGAGATGTTGGTGAATACTGCCCTTTGGTAAGTCCATAGATGCGGTTGTTAAGAAGAATCATGTTTATGTCTATGTTCCTTCTCATGGCATGAATGAAATGGTTTCCTCCTATGGCAAGTCCATCACCGTCACCACTAATCTGCCATACCGTGAGTGAAGGGTTGGCTATCTTGACACCTGTGGCAACAGCGGCGGCTCGTCCGTGGATAGTCTGCATGGCATAGGTATTCATATAGTATGGCAATCTGGACGAGCAGCCTATACCCGATATTACTGCTGTCTGGCTTGGTGGGACACCTATTTCCGCCATAGCTTTGTGGAGGGATGCCAAAAAGAAATGGTCACCACAGCCTGGACACCATCTGGGTTGACCTTTCTTGAAATCGTTGGCTGTATATTGGTCTATCATATCTGACTGTTTTTATTATCCTACATTATTATCCTTGACTCGAAAGTTGCGCCATGTTCAGGATTTTCCTCTGAGTCAAGAACACTTTCAAATCCCTTTACAAGGTCGCTGACAACGAAAGGCTGTCCCTTTACCTGATTATACTGGTAAGGAGCAAAATGGTTGAGACGTATTCGCAGAAGGGCGGCAAACTGTCCAAGGTTCTGTTCTGCCACCACAACCTTACGGTATTTCAGAAGAACATCCGCAGTATTTGCAGGCAGGGGGTTAATATATTGGAACTGTGCAAGAGCTACTTTCCTGCCTTTCCCTCTCAGTTCTTCCATGGCTGAATACAGATGCCCGTAAGTACTTCCGAAACCTACGATGAGCAGTTCTGCATCATCTTTGTCGCCAAGCACCTCAAGGTCGGGCACAGGAATCTTCTTCACCTTGCTGAAACGCAACTTGTCCATAAGGTCATGGTTGTCTGGCTCTGTGCTTATGGCACCAGTCTCACCATCTTTCTCAAGACCTCCAAGGATATGCTCGAATCCCTCATTGCCAGGTATAGCCCAGTACCTCACATCTGTTTTCTTGTCACGATGGTAAGGTGAGTACTTGTATTTCTGGTCGGCAGGTGCAAAATGGGGATTGATGTCCGGCAGTGTGCTGATGTCTGGCAGCCTCCATGCCGCTGAGCCATTGGCAATGAAAGCATCAGTAAGCAGGACTACTGGTGTAAGGTGCTCCAGTGCTATCTTACATGCCATGTATGCCGAGTCAAAGCAGTTGGTCGGACTTGTGGCGGCTATCACAGGCATCGGACTCTCGCCGTTCCTGCCATATAGAACCTGAAGCAAGTCTGTCTGCTCGCTCTTTGTAGGCAGACCTGTGGAAGGTCCTCCTCTCTGTACGTCTATGACGACAAGTGGCAGCTCGTCTATTACTGCAAGGTTGATAGCCTCCGACTTCAGACATATACCGGGTCCGGAAGTTGAAGTAGCAGCAAGGGCTCCGGCGAAGGAAGCTCCCACGGCACTTGCACATGCCGATATTTCATCCTCGCACTGCACTGTGATGGCTCCGCACGATTTGTGCTTTGCCAGTTCGTGCAGGATGTCTGTGGCAGGTGTGATAGGGTATGAGCCAAGATAAAGTTTCAAGCCCGCCTTTTCAGCTGCTGCAATCATTCCATATACAGTTGCTTTGTTTCCCGTGATGTCCATGTATCTTCCGGCTTCGGCGTTTCTCGACTCAATGCGGTATGTTGAAGGCACAGACGCATGGACATTGTGTCCATAGTCGTAGCCAGCCTTTACAACCTTTATGTTGCATTCCGCTATCTGCGGCTTTCTTGCAAATTTCTCACGGAGGAAGTTCTCCACCAATGTCACTTCCCTGTTGAAAAGCCAGCATACAATACCCAGTGCGAACATGTTACGGCATTTAAGTATGCTCTTGTTGTCCATGCCGCTGTCTGTTAGGCATTCCTTCACCATCTTTGTTATTGGACATGCCACTACCCTGTCTGGATTGATGCCCATCTCCTGCAGATAGTCATCTGATGAGAACTGTGCCTTTTTCAAATCGGTAGGACCAAAGGAGTCGGTATCGATGATTATCGTAGCCTGAGGCTTCGCATGTTGATACTGTGTCTTGAGGGCTGCTGCATTCATAGCCACAAGTACATCACATTTGTCACCTGGTGTATAGACTTTTCCTGCGCCTATGTGAACCTGAAAGCCGCTGACACCTGTCAGAGAGCCTTGTGGAGCTCTAATGTCAGCAGGGTAGTCGGGAAATGTGGAAATGCCATTTCCCACAGATGCGGAGACGGTAGAGAAAATATTTCCCGCCAGTTGCATTCCATCTCCTGAATCGCCTGAGAAGCGAACTACCACTTGCTCAAGCTCCTTCACTTCGAGTTGTTCTGCCATCGTCTGTTACGTTATTATGTTTTAAATAGTAAAATCAAATATAAATTTGTGTTTGTTACTGGCTGCAAAGATGGCAATTATATTTGATTTGGCAAAGTTTTTTTCCTATTTTTTTTGTTATTAGACTAACTTGCCGTAACTTTGCACTTCAATTAAATTAAATAACTTAAGTTTCGCATGCCTCCGACATGCTGTCAACTCGTTAACTTAGAGTAAGTTTGTAACTAGCGAAACTTTAATTAAATATAATAATATGTCATACCTTTTTACATCAGAATCAGTGTCAGAGGGACATCCTGACAAGGTATCCGACCAGATAAGTGATGCACTACTCGACCAGTTCCTTGCATACGACCCGGCTGCCCATACTGCCATAGAGACTTTTGTCACGACAGGACAGGTAGTGATAATGGGTGAGGTACGCTCAGAGGAGTACATAGACCTTCAGACAATAGCAAGGAAAACAATAGACAAAATTGGATATACCAAGTCGGAATATCAGTTCGACGGTCAGTCATGCGGAGTGCTAACTGCCATTCACGAACAGAGTGACGACATAAACAGAGGCGTAAGCCGTGAAGAGGAAGAAAGGCAGGGAGCAGGCGACCAGGGAATGATGTTCGGATATGCCATTAACGAGACAGACAACTACATGCCTGTGTCTCTCGACCTTGCCCATCTCATAATGAAGACCCTTGCCGACATACGCAAGGAGGGTAGGGATATGACTTACCTGCGACCCGACTCAAAGAGTCAGGTGACAGTGGAGTATTCCGATGATAACGAACCGCTGAGGATAGACACCATTGTGGTGAGCACACAGCACGATGATTTTGACAGCGATGAGGCTCGCATGCTCTCAAGGATAGAGAAGGATGTCAAGGAGATACTCATGCCAAGGGTGAAGGCACAGCTTGGTGAGAAAGTGCTACGCCTCTTTAAAGATGATATAAAGTATTATGTCAACCCCACGGGAAAGTTCGTCATTGGCGGACCGCATGGAGACACAGGACTTACTGGCAGGAAGATAATAGTTGACACATACGGAGGCAAGGGTGCCCATGGCGGAGGAGCCTTCTCAGGGAAAGACCCAAGCAAGGTTGACCGTTCGGCAGCCTACGCAGCACGTTATATTGCCAAGAACATGGTGGCTGCCGGCGTTGCTGACGAGATGCTGCTCCAGCTCAGCTATGCCATCGGAGTGGCAGAGCCTGTCAGCGTCTATGTCAACACATACGGCAGGAGTCATGTCAATATGACCGACGGCGAGATAGCCGACCGCATAAAACGCATGTTCACCCTCACGCCGAAAGCCATTGAGAAGACTCTCAAGCTGAGACAGCCCATGTATTTCGAGACAGCCGCCTACGGTCACATGGGTAGGCAGAATCAAGTGGTTAGAAAAAAATTCAAAAGCCGCTACCATGAGACAAAGGTCATGGATGTGGAACTGTTCACATGGGAGAAACTGGACCTTGTAGATAGGATTAGGAAAGAATTCGGACTTTGACATAGTCGATGAAGGAAGCTGATTCAATAGCTCTGGCACATGGAGCAAACTACGTGACAAGGGGGCAACTCACAATCAACCACAAAGGACTTAGTCCCTATCAGGTGGTGAAGAGCCTCCCTGCCACAGCCACCGAGGCACAGAAAGACTCGGCTATCCAGGCTAATTTCAATCCTGGCAGGATAGATTACAACACCCGTATCGATACCCTTACCTCGCTTGGCATGAAGCTTGTCAAGAAGGAGGACATCACAAAGGCAAGATTCAGAGAGGTCTCGCCATTCAAGGGCAACAGCTATTTCCATCCGGAACAGAAGGCAAGTCACGTGGGAATACTTGGCGACCCCGTTCCGTACGCATTAAGCAACGACAGCACCATAAGCGGACTGATATTGGGAATATTCATTCTTGCCCTGCTCTCTGTGTCTGGATCCCTCACATTCATAATGAGGCAGGCAAAGAATTTTTTCTATTTGCCAAGAACTGCGGCAAACATCACGGAGACTACGGGAGAGATAAGGTTCCAGTTGTTCCTTGTAATGCAGACAGCATTGCTCATAGGCATCATATATTATCTTTATTCGCACACAATAGCGCAGCTTGACTATGTTCTCGACTCACAGATACTGGTCATTGCCATCTTCTCGCTTATCACAATCGGATATTTCGTTTTCAGAGGTGTGGCGTACAATGTCGTGAACTGGGTGTTCTTCACAAGAGAGCGAACAGACCAATGGAACAAGACACTTATGTTCCTGACTTCTCTCGAGGGAGTGGCACTCTTCCCAATGGTGGTGGTTCAGGTCTATTTCCGCATCAACATGTCAACCACACTCGTTTATGCCATAGCTGTAATAGTACTGTGCAAAATACTGCTGTTTTACAAGGCTTATGTCATCTTTTTCAGACGAAGACCACTTTCTTTGCAAATTTTTTTGTACTTTTGTGCCCTTGAAATAGTACCAGTGATGGCTCTTATAGGTGCTTTCACTCTGACAGACAGTTACTTGACATTAAATATTTAGGATTTTAGAAGATGAAAAAGATTCTGATCTCGCAACCGAAACCGACAAGTGAGAAATCACCGTATTATGACATTGAGAGAGAGTTTGGTGTTCAGTTCGTGTTCCGTCCCTTCTTCAAGGTTGAGGGATTGTCGGCAAAGGAGTTCCGTCAGCAGAAAATAGCTTTACTCGACTTTACCGCAGTGGTTTTCACATCAAGACATGCCATTGACCACTACTTCAGGATGGCAAAGGAAATGCGGATCACTATTCCTGAGGATATGAAGTATTTCTGTATCACAGAGACTGTGGCTCTCTACATCCAGAAATATGTGCAATACAGAAAGAGAAAGGTGTTCTTCGGGACAACAGGAAAGATTGACGACCTGCTGCCTACCATGGTTAAGCACAAAGTGGAGAAGTATCTCGTACCGCTTAGCAGTGTGCATAACGACACCATCAAGAACATGCTCGATGCCAAGAAGCTGCAACATGCGGAATGTGTGATGTACAGAACTGTCAGCAATGATTTCACAGAGGAGGAGAAGGAGGCTTTCGACTTCGACATGCTCATCTTCTCAAGTCCTACAGGTGTCAAGGCTTTGCAGAAAAACTTCCCGGCTTTCAATCAGGGAGATATAAAGATAGGGGCATTTGGACCGGCTACTGCAAAGGAGGTTATAGACCAGGGACTGCGTCTCGACCTTGAGGCTCCTTCAAAGGAATATCCTTCCATGACAACAGCTCTCAGGGCATACATCGGTGGAAAGATGAAGAAGGCAAAGAAATAGAACCACCGCACTTACAACAGGCATAAGACATTACGGCAACATGGACTTCCGCGCATTTGCATTCAGTAAGAACGAGAGGGTATGCAGAAAGAAAAACGTGGAGACTCTCTTCAAAGGGAAAGAAAGCCGCTCATTGGTTGCTTTTCCTCTCAGAGCCGTGTTTGTTACTGAAGACACAGAATGCAAGGAGGACTGTCCGCAGGCACAGGTGTTGGTGAGCGTGTCAAAGCGAAGACTGCGACATGCCGTTGACCGCAACCGTGCCAAAAGGCTCATAAGAGAGACTTACCGCAAGGCAAGGCATATATTGATTGACGGCAACGTACTGGCAGAGAAACAGAGAATTACCATAGCCTTTCTCTGGATAGACTCCCATCTCTACGACTATAACCACGTAGAGAAAGCAATGGTCAACATCCTGCACCGTATAAGGGAGAAAATGCAGGAATGAAGAAAGACGGGGAGGACAGAGACATGGAAAGTAACGGAATTCTTGCCTTCATGCTTGGAAAGGTCAGGACGGCAGCGATATGGACACTCACACTGCCGATAGTCTTCTACAGACGCTGCATCAGTCCCTTCACTCCTCCGTCGTGCCGCTATGTGCCAACATGCTCTGAGTATGCCTTGCAGGCTATCCGTAAACATGGCCCCATTAGGGGCATGTGGCTCGCAGTGAAGAGAATACTGAGATGCCATCCATGGGGAGGGTCAGGCTACGACCCTGTGCCTTGAAGGGTTGTTTAATATTGGAGAATGTTTATAAGAGTTTAATGGTTTAACCATTTCTTCATCAAGCTGGTGCTCCCCTCCTCATGGGAATGTTCCAGTTAAGCGAGGGTAATAGGAGTAGCAACTCGTCAACTTGTCAACTAAAAGGAGTAGCAACTCGTCAACTCGTCAACTCGTCAACTTATAATATATATAATAATGAAAAATTTCGTAGAAGAGCTTAAATGGCGTGGCATGCTGGCACAGGTGATGCCAGGCACTGAAGAATACTTGCAGAAGGAGATGGTGACTGCATATCTTGGCACCGACCCTACTGCCGACTCTCTCCATATAGGTCACCTTTGTGGAATAATGATGCTGCGCCATCTGCAGCGTTGCGGTCACAAACCTATCATACTTGTGGGAGGTGCTACAGGAATGATTGGTGACCCATCGGGTAAGAGTCAGGAGAGAAACCTTCTCAACGACGAGACTCTACGCTACAATCAGGAGTGCATCAAAAAGCAGGTGGCTCGTTTCCTCGATTTCGACAGCAAGGAGCCAAACGCTGCCGAGATGGTAAACAACTACGACTGGATGAAGGATTTCACATTCCTCGACTTCGCAAGAGAGGTGGGAAAGCACATCACGGTCAACTATATGATGGCGAAAGAGAGTGTACAGCAGAGACTTAACGGAACAGCACGCGACGGACTCTCATTCACTGAGTTCACATACCAGTTGCTGCAGGGCTACGACTTCCTGTACCTGTACCAGCACAAGGGAGTGAGACTGCAACTTGGCGGCAACGACCAGTGGGGAAACATGACTACAGGTACTGAACTTATACGTCGCACCTTAGGCAACGACACAGAGGCTTTCGCTCTCACATGCCCGCTCATCACTAAGGCTGACGGAAAGAAATTCGGAAAAACAGAGAGTGGTAATGTATGGCTCGACCGCAACCGCACCACACCATACGCTTTCTATCAGTTCTGGCTCAATGTCACTGACGATGATGCAGAGAGATATATAAAGATATTCACGAGCCTTGACAAGGAAACCATCGATGTGCTCATTGAAGAGCACCGTCAGGACCCAGGCAGAAGGACTTTGCAGAAGAGACTTGCCGAGGAGGTAACAACACTCGTTCATGGTGAGGAAGACCTGAGGATGGCACAGGAGGCATCAGGAATCCTTTTCGGAAAGTCAACAAAGGAGAGCCTCTTGAAGCTCGATGAACAGACATTCCTCGATGTCTTCGATGGAGTGCCTCACTACAAGATAGGAAGAGACCAGCTCGGACAGCCTGCTATCGACCTGCTCAACCTTGAGGGGATGGAGATATTCCCAAGCAAGAGCGAGATGAGGAAACTCGTTAAGGGTGGTGGAATAAGTCTCAACAAGGAGAAACTCACAGCTTTCGACTATGTTGTAACAGCCGACGACCTCATTGACGGAAAATATCTGCTGGTGCAGAAAGGCAAGAAGAACTATTTCCTCATCACTGTAATTTAAAGGGAAGTTATAACTCCCTGTTATAACTCCCCATGAAAAAAGTTGGCAAAAATTTGGTAGTGGAACAAAAAAACACTATCTTTGCACTCCAATAGTGATTGTCCTTTGGTGTAATGGTAGCACAACAGGTTTTGGTTCTGTTTGTAGTGGTTCGAATCCGCTAAGGACAACATAATAATATGGAAAGATTGAAAAATGGAAATGTTTTGCATTCTATTTTTCAATCTTTTTATTTTGACTTCGTCGATTTTCGGCTTCACCTCGGAATAGCTCAAGCAAGCTTGGCATCTCCTCTCGGTTTGCACGAAAATTCAACCTTCAATCTCTGACTTCGTCGATTTTCGGCTTCACCTCGGAATAGCTCAAGCGAGCTTGGCGTCTCCTCTCGGTTTGCACGAAAATTCAATCTTCAACTTTCAATTTTCAACCTTCAACCTTCAAAGCCTTTTATGGTAACTACCTCCCCTCTCCCTTTGGAGAGGGGTAGGGGGTGAGGCTTTCCATCTTCAACCTTCAAAGCCTTTTATGGTAACTACCTCCCCTCTCCCTTTGGAGAGGGGTAGGGGGTGAGGCTTTCCATCTTCAACCTTCAAAGTCTCTTATGGTAACTACCTCCCCTCTCCCTTTGGAGAGGGGTAGGGGGTGAGGCTTTCAATCTTCCCAAACAGTGTGGCACTGGAACTGCCGTCTATCCTTACTTTCACTGTCTCTCCAATATGGTGGCAGCCTTTGTCGAACACCACCATCTTACCCTGTTCGGTACGTCCGCACAGCTGTTCCTTTGAACGTTTGCTGAAATTCTCTATTAGCACATCGAACACCTTGTCTTCGTCGCGCCTGTTGGCTTCTGCACTCAGTCTCGTCTGTAGGTCTATGAGTTCCTTCAGACGGCGCAACTTCACCTCTTCCGGCACATTGTCGGGCAGATGCTTGGATGCATAAGTACCGGGACGTTCACTGTACTTGAACATGAAGGCAGAGTCGTAGCCCACTTCCTCCATGAGCGACAGTGACAGTTGGTGGTCTTCCTCCGTCTCGTTGTGATAACCCACGAAGATGTCTGTTGTCAGTCCACATTCCGGAACGATGTCCCTGATGGCTTTAACCCTGTCCATATACCATGCCCTCGTATATTTCCTGTTCATCAGTTTCAGTATCTTGTCCGAGCCGCTCTGCACGGGCAGGTGAATCTGTTTGCAGATGTTTGGCACCTCGGCAATGGCATGCAGTGTGTCGTCACTCATGTCCTTGGGATGTGATGTGGTGAAGCGCACCCTCATGTTGCCAGCTTCCTCAGCCACCATTCTCAGCAACTGTGGAAAGGCAACGTCTTGCTTCTCGTCATGGTATGAGTTCACGTTCTGTCCCAGCAGTGTCACCTCCTTGAAGCCTCTGTCTCTCAGGTCGCGCACCTCGCGGAGTATGCTCTCCACTTCTCTCGACCTCTCCCTGCCTCTTGTGTAAGGCACTATGCAGTAGTGGCAGAAATTGTTGCACCCTCTCATTATGCTTACGAACCCACCTATCCTTGCTCCGCAGATGCGTTGAGGCACTATGTCCTTGTATGTCTCCGTCATCGACAGCTCCACGTCTATTGCCTTGTTGCCTGTCTCTGCCGAGGCTGTCAGTTCCGGAAGGGAGAGATAGGAGTCGGGACCTGCCACTATGTCAACGTTGTGGTTGTCTATGAGGTCGCTCTTCACCCTTTCTGCCATGCAGCCCAGTACGCCCACGAGGAGCGTTCCACCGGCTGCCTCCCTTTTCCTCCTCATGGCGTTGAGGGCTTCAAGCCTGTGGTATATTTTTGTCTCTGCGTTCTCCCTCACTGAGCATGTGTTGAGGAATATGGCGTCAGCCGTGTCGATGTCCTCGCACAGCTCATATCCTGCCATCCCCATCACTGATGCAACCACCTCGGAGTCTGCCACATTCATCTGGCATCCGTATGTCTCTATGAACAGTTTCTTCATCTTTTGTCTTTTTTCAAGTCATTAAGCGGACTGGCATGCACAGTCCTTCGTAATTCCGCACAAAGTTATAAATAATATTTTGAATATTGGTAGCTTGACCTCCCCTTTTTATATTAATGTCATTGTCATGCGCAATCGTTTGAGCGTAAAAAAATGGTAAATAATAGAATTATTTTATCACGCATATTTAATATAAGCGTAACTTTGCAACAACAATTTAAACCAAACATACTGTCCTAAAGACATTTAATAAAAAATACTTTACACAGAACGAATAATAGGTTAACGGAAATGACATTTTTTTCTCATAGCAATGACACTCATGCTGCAACAGCCTTTTGCGCAATGCAGGGCAATGTTGACGACATACTGCTTGCAGGGCAAGTAGGGAGGGGGGTACAACCTCCTTATTGCATAAGGAAATCCCTTGTTTTTCTTCGCACACTCATCCGTCTGCCTTCTCCTTAGCGTCAAGGCAGCAGGCTGACTGTTGCTTATTCCAATCGAGATATTATGCTGGTTCTTCGCTGGCATACCACATATCTAACACATAATTATTAACACATTACATTTTTTTAAACTCAAGCAAAAATGAAACGATTATCAACTTCATTACTCATTTTTATCTTAGCCCTGCTCGCAGTGCCGGAGAGGATGTGGGCATGGACGAGTGTGGAATTCCGCGGCTCATTTGACAATTGGACGCAAGGACATACAATGACAAGAAACAGTGATAACAGTTTTACTTACGAGTTCGCTGCTTCCGCAGATTTTACTTTTAAGTTTTATGTCTCTGATAATAATGGTTTGTGGTTAGGTTCTTACGATACGAACTATCAGACAGTCTCAAACTATGATGGCACTAAAACATATTGGTGCAGTAATAGTGGAAATACAGATATTACTTTCAAAGTAGATTCAAAATATACAAGGTATAAAATAGACCTTTTATGGGATAACAAAAGTGGCAACAACCACTATTTCAAATATACGGTTACTGGCATTACAGAAGGCGGTAGTTCAGACCCTGTCAGTTATGCCCTTGTAGGCGACTTTGGCAGTCCGAGTTGGGAATGGAATGACAGCTATGTATTTAAGAAAACAGCTGATAATACATACAGTTTGGATATTGCAGGTTCTACATTCTCTGGAAAGTCTTTCAAATTAAAGTATAAAGAAGGAACAAAAGAAGGATGGGCGGCTGGTCCTGCTACCAATCATTTAACCATTACTTTAGGTGAACTAGTTTCTTTTAACGGAAATGGTGGTCAAAATTATGTTTTCCCGACTCTTGATAATAAGGATTATGTAATAGAGTTGACAACAACTGCTACAACCGCAGGTTCATTTACGGTTAAAGAGAAAACTTCAGCTCCAGAGAAAAAATACACAGTCACAATCTCTGCTGGCACTGGTGGTAGTGTCAATCCTTATGTTACGCAGCAGATAGGAAGCACACCTGTTGAAGTCACCGCAACAGCAGAGGAAGGATATACTTTCGATAAATGGACAACAACTGGTGGAGTTTCAGTAGCCAGCAAAACATCCCGCATCACAACTGTCACCGCAACATCAGGCGGCACACTCACCGCTTACTTCACGGAAAAAAGCAACGAACCTGAGTCCAAACCGGAGGGAGTGACGCTCTATGTCAAGAACGATGCACGCTGGACTGGAGATATGTATGCGTATGTCTTCAAAGAAGGCGACCAAAAAAATGCACCATATCCAGGCGTGAAAATGATACCTGTCACAGGCAATGAGAATTACGGCTTCAAATATACCGTGCCAGATGGTTTTGAAAATGGTTATGTCGTATTCTCGGCAGGGACAAACCGTTTCCCCGCAGAAAACCGTTCCGGCTTCGGCATCAGAAACGCAAGCCACTTGTATAACAACAAGTACAACACATGGACTGCACCACAGGCTTCCACTATCGAAGGAAAGAACAGCGTCACAATATATGCGTATATCAACGATGATCTGGCATGGTATCCTGCGGATAACGGCGAATCAAATGGAAATATAGCAATCGGCACAAACTTCTATATCTTCGCTTATACTGATGGGACTGATACCTACCACGCATACAATTCAAGCACCGACACGAAGCTGACAACTAATGACTATAATCCTGATTACGGAAAGACAGCAGGAACTGCATTTGATGATTACGGAGACTACTGCGACGAAACCGTTTATCCTGTGGGATATTCAGGCAATTCAGATCTGAGATATGCCAAGTTCGTGATTTACTACGACAAAGAGTTGGAAGGCCAGACTGCATTCTATACATTGAACAGCGGCTCTTTAGGTAAAGGGCAGACAAGCTATGGTGAAAACTATCAGATTCGACAATTGTTTAAGGACGGTTCAAAAAACCTCGGAGATTCATATAAAGGCACTCCGTATTATTATGAGCTTCCTTCTGTGAAATTGGAGAACGGTACTTCGTATTCTTTCAAGTTAAGCTTTGCTAATAACTATATGCACCAAACCGCCAATAGTAGAGGTATCAACTACGAGAACTACAAAATCGAGAATGCTTCCTCAGAGTCTGTCGCAAAAGACATCTTCCCGACTGTGACACTCGACGACGACTATGGCTGCATTAAAGGACAAGACAACTCGAATGGTACTTTCTTCAGTGATGTAGAAAAAACAAACATTTGGGACGAGGCATCAACATACAACGTCAATATGTACCGTCCGTTCTACAGCGACGGGCTGTATGAGACTATCTGCCTGCCTTTCGATGTGCCGGCAACGGAAGTAAGCGAGAAGTTCGGGGAAGGCACGAAACTCTTTAAAGTGACTGAAGCAACCGAAAAATCCATAACATTCACTGAGCAGACAGGAGCAAACTGCTATATAGAAGCAGGTGTGCCATATATCATCCTGCCTCAGCTGAAAGATGTTACAGGCAGCAACTGGACTGCTTGTGGAGACAATGGTACTGTCATAACATTTGCGGCGAAGGAAATGAAGTACGCATACAATGAGGAATCTCAGCAGAAAGCCCTTTCTTATACAGACAAAGATGATATCGGACAGTCTCTTACAATGAAAGGTTGCTTCATCCCGCACCTTATAGGCGAGGCGGACAGATTCTTCAATACCACAGCAGACAACAAGAATGTCTTCTATCAGCAGGCATACAACGACCGTAGGGTGATTCGCGGAACGCGCGTCTTCTTCAATGACACGAAAGACCCGGAGGTCACAGTAAGCGTAGGAGGACAGCAGGTGTCGGCAAAGAGTATTATTCTCGATAGTGAGGACGAACCTATCGTAACAGGTCTTTATGCGCCTGAGACAGGAAAGATTGAGGTGCTCAAAGATACCCGTGTATTCAGTATCTCAGGGCAATACGTAGGCACATCGCTTAACGGTCTTTCAAAAGGTATATATGTTGTTAATGGAAAGAAGGTTGTAATTAAATAATTTTGAAGAATATGAGTTACAATAAGAAAGAATATACACGTCCGGTAGTTGCCTTGCATATACTTACTGTTGAAAGAATGATAGCGGCAAGTAATGAAATACCGGGAGATGCGATGGAAGGTCGTTCCAAAGGCAATGACTTTGACCGTGACCTTGACAACTACAAGGATGTAGAGATTCCTGTGGATCATTACAATCCATGGGAGGACTGAAAGAGACTTTTTTACATGCAGTTTTGTTATATAGTTTGAGTTAATTTTAAAATGATGTATGCAATGGAAAAGAAAAGTATTTCAACTAACGATTATTATCAACAAACCATTGCGGATGGTAAAGGCTCTGTGAAGAGCCTTGCCAGTTGGCTCGTCAATTACATTGACAGTCAACATTAAAGCGGTTTTGAGCTAAGAAAGAGCGGGGAGCGTATGGGGTGCCATATTCTCTCCGCTCCTTTTTTTTCAAAGCTGTATAGTAACTGTTCAAGAATTATTGTAAGCAGCACGCCCTACAGAGCGTGCTGCTTGATATGTGTAGCGCAACATGTTAAATAATTATTGTAAGCAGCACATCCTGCAGTGCGTGCTGCTTGATATGTGTAACGCAATAGCTTGCGTTGGCGATAAGATTATTAATCTATCGGCTCATGGAAACAATAGTCCCAATAGAGACAGACCTCTTTCCAAGGGTTTCGTCGATAATTTGCGACAGATGGTGCTCAAAAAGCTCCATAACGTGAAAAATTCCTCCGAATGGAGTAAGTTTCTCAGATTTTATTTGTATTTTTGCCATGCCGTGTTAATGAATTGCTAATTTGTTTTTGCACCACTAAGTTAAGTGATTTTTTTGACATGGCCAAATTCTGAGCAACTTTTTGTTGCTCAGGACGTTATAAAATATTAAAGACTATTGTGGTGCGGATTTTAGGAAATATAAAAACATCATTCAAGTATTACTTATGAAAAACCATCATCTTTTTGTTTGGGCAAAAACAATAATGCTTCTTCTTTCTTTTGCTACCTTGGACAATGAATCACATGCTCAGGTATCAGCGGGTACATATATGATATTGTCTTCAATCAACAATAATCATGTTATTGACCTGAACGGCAGTCAAATTAACGATGGCAACAACATACATATCTGGACTAAGAACTATACCGATGCACAGAAATGGATGATCTTTCCTAACGGTGACGGCACCTATACTATCGCATCCATCATCAACAGGGACCATGTCATCGATCTGAACAACAGTAAAATTAACGATGGCAACAACATACACATTTGGACCAGAAACAACTCTAATGCACAGAAATGGTATTTTGAGAAGAGCGGATCTTATTACATCATCAGGAGTGCTGTCAACCGGGATTATGTTATCGATCTGAATAGTAGTCAGATCTTCGATGGCAATAACATACATATCTGGAAATTCAATAATACCAATGCACAAAAATGGGTATTGACCAGGATATCAACAAGTGGCGGACAAAGCAAGACAAACACAAACAAGACAAACACAAACAAGTCAAACAATTCTTCCTATACCCCCCAGCCTATTCAAGTTTTTGACAATTGTCTTGGATGTAACGGCAGCGGCAGATGTAACCAATGTGATGGTACAGGAACCCACTGGTACTGGTCAGGGCTTAACCATCGCTCCATGCCTTGCTCTTCATGTGGACACTCTGGTGTTTGTCCTGTATGTAATGGTAGCAGGGGCTCTTATCACACAGAATACCGATAATAATTATTGACGACAGTAAGGAGCAAAGCGTTCATACACAAGTGCATAATTAACGCTTTGCAAGTTCTTCGCGTGACAATTGTCGGCTGTTGTTGGCTTGTGCCATAACCGTCATTCCGTTTGCCATGATTACGATGGCAATAATGATGGTTTGGAGTAATTGTTTCTACGTTATATAGTTTGAGTTAATTTAAAAATGATGTATGCAATGGAAAAGAAAAGTGTTTCAACTAACGATTATTATCAACAAACCATTGCGGATGGTAAAGGCTCTGTGAAGAGCATTGCCAGTTGGCTCATCAATTACCTTGAAAGTCAACATTAAAGCGGTTTTGAGTTAAGAAAGAGCGGGGAGCGTATGGGGTGCCATATTCTCTCCGCTTATTTTTATGCCTTCTTATAGATAATCCCCAACAAATCAACAGATCATCTTTTGAATCAGCATCTGTGTGTTAGCATATAACGGGATATCTGTTTTCCCGAGTATGGCGGGTGGCAGTGTTGCCATTTCCACAAGGTTGTCCATGGGTACGAGCACCTTCTACCTTTGAGTTGATTTTAATTGCACATTCTTTTGCTAACTTGGTATAACCAAGTTTGTCATAAACTTCCGTTAATTCACTTAGTGCTTGTGTTGTTATCTCACACTTGAATCCTAGAACATTTCCACGGATCATAACCCTGCGAAGATACTTTTCAGCACTGTGATATTGTCCTAATTTGTTGTAGCAGGAACCAATCCCGTATATCAATTCAAGGTAAATGCAATCTTCGTGAGGCAGCTTTTCCATTTTCAGAAGAGCCTTGCTCAAGTATGGAATAGCCTCCTCGTATCTGTCTAAATAGAATTGGTGTTGACGATGACTAAGTTTACGGAATTCTCACGTAAACGCGTGTGAATTTTATTGGTTTACGTGAGAAACCTTTTCGGTGTAAATACTTGATATCCAGTATTTAATTTTACTCGCAAGATTAGGGTGCCGCTATTACTTCACGGAAAAACAGCATGTAACCTCACGGAATTTTACATGTTTTCCGTGAGATACCATACGGAAATTCCTTTAGCTCTCTTTGCATAAACTTTACCTGACATTCTTAGTTTTTTTAGCAAGTAATCAAGTTTGTTGTTTTTCTGCTTGTCATCTAACTGATCAGGAAGCACATCCCACAATAGACGAACGATTTCGGGCTTAGTCAATGAACCATGGTCTTTCAAAGAGTCGAGCAGCAGAGCCTCGCATTTCTTGTCATCGAGTCCTTTGTGCTTGGTATATTCTATCTTTTGGTCAGTTACTTGAGCAATATTCTTGGCAATGAAGATATGTGGAAGGCGACCTTCAATCAGCTTACGCTTGCGAAGCATGGCAACTGCCTCTGATGATATTCGTTTACCCTTTTGTACCGAATCAAGGAGCACTGCATCTGTTAAAGAGAGGTTGCGATTCTCCAATAGCAAGAGACTGTAGTTTTCGTCAATCACTGTACCTGGCAGTGTGAGCACAACTTCTGTTGCTGTTGACTTGTCATAATCGGGCATTGGCAGATAGCGTTCTTTTTGACTAACGAACATCTTGTGGATGCCATAGCCTTGGGTGTCAATCATCTTGATGTTCACCATTGCCTTGACCAATGCCGGGTTACGATAGTTACGCGGTGTTTTCTCACCTGTGATGTACTGTGTGTATGTGCCCTCAAAGAAATATCCGTCATTTTGGAAGGTAAGTTTGTCCTTGTCTTCGGTAACGATAATACGAGAGCCACTTTCGTACATCTGGTGAGCTATCGAGTTGTGGAGTCCTTCAAGGATGCTTTTGGTATCGTATTTCCATACCTCTGCAGGAATCAGAGAGTTCTTTGGGTAAATCTTGAAGCGATAGTTCCTGATTCGGTTGAGCAGTTCACTTGTTGTGCGAATAAATGGGATGGTGTAGATATCTCCAAACGTCTGTCCGTCTTGAAAGCACTTCCATACAATCTGAGCCATGTGGTTGAGTTTGTGGGCTTTCTCTTCTTTGCCAACGAGCAGCAATGTTGTTCTTGTTATCTTACCGTCAATAGTCAGGCAAGCTCTATCAAGGAAGACTTTGTCACTCCATGAGTCACAGTCATGAGCATACTGGGGATAACGCTCTTTGTAACCCTCACGAGCAAGTGCTATTGCTTTCGTGTCAAGGTCTTCTATAGTGGCATCTTTAATAACTACTGCAGACCAGTCATAGGTTGACTCACGTTCGTCAAGAATGACAGCCAATCGTGAATCTGTCAGCTCTACGAGAGAGTCATCCATTCTCTGCCATGCTTTACTATGAGCATACACAGGTCGGCGTTTTAGATGCTTTGGTACATGTACAATCCAAACCGTCTTGTGAGTATCATCAGTAATGAACTCCTCAACCAGCAATCCCTCTGATGGTAAGTTGGCGCATTGATCTGTCAATCTTAGCCTTGCTTTCTGTACGTCATAGTTATAGGTGTCAGTGCCGACAATCTCAAGCGTCTTATCAATAACGCCAATCACAAGATGTCCACCTTCCATATTTGATAAGGCGGAAACATAGGAAATGACATCGTCTTTTTCCTTGCCACAGAAGTCATTCTTTAAGTTCTTGAACTCTTTCCATTCACACTCTTCATTCTCTTTTGGGTATTTGGAAAGCAGATATTTCTGTAATTCTAACTCGGTCATACTAAAAGTTTTGTTTTCTTACAAGATCCTGGATGGGAACTTGTAGCAGTTCTGAAATCTTGAACAACATTTCAAGAGATGGCTGTGTGGTATTGGTGCACCACTTACTGATTGTTGCAGGATCCTTGCCTAAGGCATCCGACAACCATCTGGCAGTCTTCTTTTGTTCGACCAGAGCAACTTTTATACGGTTATAATCCTTATTGTCCATCATGCTAAAGATATTTTGTTTTGCAAAGTTACGATTTAATTAAGAAAATTTTGAATGAATTGCACCAAATATAACAAGATTAAACAAAACACTTTGCGAAATGTTCAACTTTAACGTATCAAATTGACTATTCCTAAAATTAGTTGACAGAATTGGATGCGATTAACTAATTAGGTTTACTACTTTTATTCAGTTCTCTGTTTTACTTTACAAGTTCTGTTAGTTGAACTGATTTGTTTTACAAGATTTCATCAGTAAACTGATTTGCTTGACTACCTTCTCGCATTCCAATTGCAAAGTTAATGATTATTCCTTTGATTACCAAGTTCAAATCACTCCTTTGAGCAAGTATTAACTTGCGAACCAACGGTCACTTGCCGAAGGGAAAAGGACTTCCTTGAGCATAGCGAAAAAACTTGAATTGAAATACTATATATAGTGTCAGCGTGCTTTATGTATGTGTGGCGCAATAGTTTGCGTTGCCGATAAGGTTATTAACCTTTCGACTGATAGATTAATAACCTTTCGGCTGATAGATTATTAATCTTACTGGCAAAGCAATTATTTGCACAATTGATTAATAGCATTTTCCTTTATCCTTTCATCAATTATGATTGAGTATTGAAATGGTTTGAAAATTGGCTGTTGACCGACAGCATGTCGAAGACAAGCATAACTTGGACGGAGATTATCAAAACGTATGACATTTCTTTGTGTAGTATCGATATTTTTGTTATTTTTGCATCCGAAAAGAAATAACGCAAAACGGGAATATGAAGATTGTGAACCTTAGCGACACAGACAGCGTCGTCAATATGTACCTTGCTGAAATAAGAGACAGCGACTATCAGAAAAACCGACTCCTCTTCAGAAACAACATCATGCGCATTGGTGAATATGAGGCTTTCGAGATATCGAAGACACTCACCTATGCAGAGAAGACTGTCACCACACCGCTCGGAGAGGCTAAGGTGAGAGTGCCGCAGGACGACATAGTGCTTGCAACCATATTCCGGGCTGGCTTGCCTTTCCATCAGGGGTTCCTGAATGTCTTTGACCATGCTGGAAACGCTTTCGTATCTGCTTACAGGGAATACACAGACGAGAGCCATAGCGAGGTGGGCATTCACGTTGAGTATCTTGCAACGCCGTGCCTTGACGGCAAGACACTGATTATAGCCGACCCTATGCTTGCCACGGGTGGAAGCATGGAACTCGGCTACAAGGCAATGCTCTCCAAGGGTACGCCCAAGTGTGTTCACATAGCCTGCGTCATAGCCACGCCTGAGGGATTGGAGAAGGTTAAGGCGTCGTTCCCTGACGACACCACAGTGTGGTGTGGTGCCATTGACCCGGGATTGAACGAACATAAGTATATAGTGCCGGGATTTGGCGATGCCGGTGACCTCTGCTTTGGAGGAAAGATGTGAAGTTAGGTTTTAACTTGTAAACTTGTTTTTTCGCTTCGCTCAAGGAAACTCCTGACAGCATATCGGAGACATGCGACACTTAAGTAAAATATTATAACCTAAAATCCGCAAGCAATCTCAATGACAATCTCAATTGCAGTAAAGAGCTT